>CDZB01055616.1_pt1 | contig 185887 bp, 192 predicted proteins | sample 554961 | NCBI WGS metagenome assembly CDZB01 (sample SAMEA3182106, study PRJEB8094) | gut metagenome | biome: human; feature: gut; material: Stool; isolation source: human stools | place: Canada | collected 2013-02-26 | reverse complement strand
AAAGTGGAACGGATTTTACGGCTGGTGTCTCTGGCATAATACTCGTTCATAATATTGCGGAAAGGGGTAAAATCATCGTCCCCTCTGGCACTGTCCACGCCGTCATTGATGGCGATAAGGCGAACGCCACGCTGACGCAGGATTTCCATAATCTGACCGACTTTCAGATAGTCACGACCCATGCGACTCATGTCCTTGATACACAGGTACTCCACATTCCCGGCTTCCACTTCTTTCATCATTGCCAAAAATCCGGGACGGTCAAAGCAAGTACCACTAATGCCATCGTCCGTGAAATGGACAATGTTTGTAAAGCCCTGCCGTGCGGCGAATTCCTCCAACATTGCCTTTTGATTGGATATGGAATTGCTCTCACGCTGTTGGTCATCATCTTTGCCAAAGTCATCACGGCTCAATCGTTCGTACAGAGCTGTGATTTTCTCGTTTTTTCTCATAGCTTGCGCTCCTTTCTTCGGTTTCAGGTTGTGTGTTCTAAGAGACTTCCCAACCGCTTGATTAAGAAGTCTTTTAGAGCATACAACACCGCTGGCGAGCTTGTATTTCTTATACTGCCTCACGGCGAAGTGCTGGGGGCTGCGACGTTCCAACCCGTCAAACATATAGTCCACCGCATTTTTGAAGGTTTCGTCATCCTCCCGGACTTCCATGCTGTTTATCATTTCCACCAGCGTATTCATGTTGCGTTCTTCCTCCGGCCCCTCAAAGACGATGTAGGCCACAAGGGCGCAGTACAAGAGGGTTTCAGCTTTGGTCCAGAACTCGTCGCCCTCCTTGCCGTCGCCTTTGGTGTTGGCGATCAGAGCAGTAACGAATTTCAAAACATCGCTTTCCGTCTTGATATAGGCCAGCGGATTGTAGTGCATGGATTTTGAAAAGTCGATACTGTTGAACACCCGCACCCTGTATTTCTCCCGTTGCAGGAACCGCCCGCATTGATCGAGGGTGCCGCCCTTCGGGTCTACCACCACATACGAGGAATGGGCTTGAAGGAGCTGCGGGGTCAGCCAGAACCTTGTCTTTCCCGAGCCGGACGAGCCGATGACACAGGCGTTTAGGTTCCGGGCATTGGCGGGTATCTTCGGACGGGTGTTCATGGTAAGGAACTCCGTCCCGGTCAGAATGACATTGTTCTGAAATTTAGGGTCAACAAACGGCTTTATATGAGAATGCGAAAAAAGGAGCGGTTGGTGCAGCCGCTGGTGTTGGCGCAGGCGGCGCTATAGCTGCAATGGGGCCAACAGCAGCTATGTGGGTCGCCACTACATTTGGGACAGCTTCCACGGGAACAGCTATTTCGGCTCTGTCCGGAGCTGCTGCAACAAGTGCGGCACTTGCTTGGTTGGGCGGTGGAGTAGCCGCCGGTGGTATGGCTGCCGGAAATGCTCTCCTTGCTCTCGCAGGGCCTATCGGATGGGGCATTGCGGGGGCATCACTTGTCGCGACATTCTTCATCACCCGTAATAAGAAAAAGAAGATTGAGGCCGAAAAGCAAGAAACAATTTCGAAAATAAAACGAGCTATTTCTTCCGCAAAAGAGTGCAGAGGCAAAATCGCAGACCTCCGTGGACGCATAAGTGATCTACGTTACAAGCTTATTCATGCAGAATCCCAGCTTCGTGAAGATGTGTATGGCGCAGATTATATGTCTCTCTCGGAAGACGCAAAGTTGGCCTTAGGCGCATTGGTGAACAACACCCTAAGCTTGTCTGAGCTACTAAATAAGACGATTGATTAAGACAGCTATGAATGTAGAGCGAACTATAAAAAGCGGGCAGGAGCAAGCGGTGGCGGCGTGGATCAACCACCTGAACCAAGTACGCCTTGATGAGCTTTTTGAAGCATGGAGACAACAGGACATTAATCTGGAACAGGCGCAAGATAGCCTTGATGAGGCGCGTAAATTAATCTTTGAGCAAATCATTGCCAGAGACCGTGGCGGCCTAAAAGGGATGCATGGTTTTATCGCAGAGGTGGCAGAAGTTGGTGTGCGAAATGCCAGAAATCTCGTGAATGGAATGCCCGCTGATACAGAATGGATCAATAACAATGGCCCCGCCGACTTGATTCGCAATGGGATTCAAATTCAGCAAAAGTTTGTTCAATCTGGAGGCAAGCTTTCCCTGAATGCAGTAGAAGAACATCTTAGGAAGTATCCCGACTTTTTGAAAGATGGCGGGAAATATCAAATCCCAAAGGATTACTTCGAGAAAATCCAACGCTACCTCGCCATGACACAGGAAGAGGCCAAGCTCATATCTTCTGATAATGCCGATGGACTGTCGTACAAGCAGTGGGCATGGGTGCAGAACTTTTTCAAAAGCGGAGAAATCTCAATCAATGATCTTGAGCCTTCGCAGAACGCCTATGTCTCTGTCCAGTCCGGAAACATTGACAATACGTTGAATGATGTGCAAAATGAAATTGAGGAAACACATCATAATCAACAAGAAGCCGCATATGAACAAAGCAAGCCCAGTTTTGCCGAAGGCACAAAGGCTACCGCAATTGCGGCTGTTATCGAAGGTGGTACAACCTTCGTTACAGAAGTTGTCAAAAAGCGCAAAGAAAAAGACTTTCGATCTTTTTCTGAAGATGACTGGATAGAGATACTGGGGAAAACAGGTATCGGTACCCTGCGAGGGGGAGTGCGTGGTAGTAGCATTTACGTTATGAGCAACTACACCGCAACACCTGCCGCTGTTGCCAGCGGACTCGTTACCGCCGCCTTTGGTGTAGCTGAACAAGCGCACCGTCTGCGTACGAAGGAAATCACGGAAACGGAATTTCTTGAAAATGCGCAAATCGTGTGCTTAGATGCGTCAGTTAGCGCAGTGTCCTCTTTGCTTGGCCAAGCCCTAATTCCCATTCCTGTTCTCGGAGCAATCATCGGTAATACCGTGGGAACGATGCTTTACCAAATTGGAAAAAACAATTTAGCGGAACGCGAGCAAAAGCTGTTGGCCGGCTATGCTGAGAACCAGAAAAAGCTCGACGCTGAATTAGCCGCGCATTATCAGCAGCAAATTGATATGCTAAATCAGGAACTCGAAGTATATATGGTACTCCTAAACCAGGCGTTTGCGGCAGATATAAAAAAATCGTTTTACGGCTCTATAAAACTCGCTTGTTATGTAGGTGTCGCAAACGAAGAAATCTTAAAATCTAAGGAAGAAATCGATCATTACTTTATGGACTAATTAGGCAAAGGGAGAGAGCTTCGGGCTCCCTCCCTTTGTCCCCCTATATTCACTTCTCCACTTCGAACATCATCCTCCCCACGCAATCCCCCTTGCGCGGCAGATAGCGGATGTGCTTCATGCTCTCGATGTAGTGCGCCGGGACACGCAGTTGCTTACGCAGGTAGTTCTCAATCAGCTTCGGCATCCCCTGCGCGGCGTACTTCCCCTTGCGCACATCCTCCGAGATCGCCCACGGCAGGCCGTTCTCCCGCCGCTGCTTGGGCGGCGTGTGCTGCCGCAGCAGATCGTACACGTCCTCCCGGAACGTGAGGACATCCTCAAATGCCATGCGCCCCCGCTCCACAGCGTCCCTCTCTGCGCCCGTCCATGCATCGGAGGCCAGCCGCAGCCCCATGCCCTTGATGCGCCGGTATGCCGTGTGCAGCGGCGGCACATCGGACGGCGGCGGGTCGAGCCGGTCGGTGGGATACAGGACGCGCACCTCAAACACGCCCTGTTCGCCCTCCGGCAGCGTGAGCCGCAGCCCCATGACCTCCGCGTCACTGTACGGCTCGGTATCGGTCTGGCAGTCCCGCTGCGCCCAGTAGTCCCGCAGCCACGCGCACACCGGTGCGAACCGCTCCTGCGGCACTTGCAGGGACACGATGCTCTCACCCACCAGCGACCGACTTCGCAGATCGTGACCGTCCGCCGCCATCGGTGCGCCGCATTCGGGGCAGGCAAGGTCGGGCAAGTCCCAGCCGTCATCCGCGTGGGCATCGAAGATCAGATGGTGGCAGTTGGGGCAATGGTAGTGGGGAGGCAGCGGGTTCACCGGCGTCGCACCCAACAGGTGCGCCAGCAGTGAGTCGTTGGTGCCGCCCAGCACCAGCACGTTTTCCCCGCCGAACGCCCGCCGCAGCGCCGCCGTGCAGTACCACATGGGCAACAGCGGCCCGCCCCGCGTCAGCCACTGCTCCTCCAGCAGCCGCCCGTAGATGGGGAATGCCCTCGTGCCGTAATGCTCCTCCGTCAGCCGTAACAGAAAATCCTTCGTCATCATACGCCCTCCTTGTCCGTTGTGGTAAAAAATATTATAGCACATTGCGTAGACGGGGGGTGTCACAGTGATGAAAAAGTCAGCTCATGTTGGCCTTCAAGAACTCATTTAAGTACTCCTTGCTCACCCTCCATTCCCTTCCGATTTTCAGCGCAGGGATGAGCTGTTGGTTAATCATTTTTCGTACCTGCTGCTTTGTGGTCTTCAGCAACGCGGCGGTCTCGGCTACGGTCAGCAGTTCGGTCACGCCCACGGGTCATCACCCTTTCGATTACCCACATCTTTCTTGTCCTCATAATACAAAAAATTATGCAGTTTGCGCACATCAAATCGGGTCAAGCCCCAGTCTCCCACTTCGTTCTTCTGTGGGCTGATGCCGTATTGTCCACACTTCTCTTTCAGCTTCTCCTTGTCGATTTTGAACAGACTACAGACGCTTTTCAGTGTGTGGAATTCGTCCAAACTATTATAAATCGATGTAAGGAACCAACATGGTTTACCTCCTTCTGACGTGAGATAAGATTTGCACTTGTCGACAGATCCCGTCGTGCAGCTCACGCCTGATTATAATAATGTTAGGTAATTCACTTTATAATTGTGCAAAAAACGAACCGCATAAGATAAGAACAGATGCAAATCCATGGGCAGGAACACATGATTTCGCTATCATATTTTCAGAAAAAGTTTTCCCTTATTTTTTCCCTTGAAGGAGGAAAAGTGTCTCAGAAGCAATAACACAGGCAAGCACCAAAAGTGGCTGTATTCCGCATACTAAGCACCCGAATCGTAACAAATGCGCCACAGCAATACATACCTCTGGCAATTCAAATCCGGGTGTCACCTCCAACCAAAACTCCCGAAACACCTGTGTTTCGGGAGTTTTTTTATGCCCGGAAACAGGTTTTAGCCTTATTTTTAGCCTTATTGGGTCAACCGGCGGAAACTGTACGGATAAAACGCTCCATGCGGTCGGCACTTTCGCGCTTCATCTGGTCTGTCACATGGCCGTATACGTCCAATGTGAAGACGGCTGTGGCGTGACCCAGATTGCCCTGCACCGTCTTGATATCGTCGCCAGCGCGGATCGCGGCGACTGCGTAGGCGTGACGCAGGTCGTGGAAACGGGCATCGGGACAACGCGGCGATTCAAATCCGGATGTCACCTCCAGAAGAAAACCACCCTGTCGGGTGGTTTTCTTCTTTTGCCTCCGTGGACGGCAATGCGTATTTTATAGAGGCGGGATCCTACCCCGCTCTGATGCTTTGTCTCCGGCGCGCCCATTTCTTTCAGCAGCGGAAGAAATGGGCGCGGCCGCGCGATGGGGACAGCACATCTCTCCCGAAAAATACTGTTCACAAAACGTTTACACATTTGGTCAAAGAAAGTCAAAAATTACTATTGACAAAAGTGCGAAGCGTGCTATACTATGGTCAAGGTCAAAGAAAGGCAAAGTCAAAATCGATTTTGCGGAAAGGTGGAAGGCAAGCATGGGTATCTCCGATCTCATCGCCGGATTCATCCAGCAGGAGCTGGACGAGGCCGGCGGCGCGCTGGAGCTCCAGCGCAGCGATCTGGCGCAGCGGTTCAACTGCGTGCCCAGCCAGATCAACTACGTCATGTCCACCCGCTTCTCCCCTGAGCACGGCTACATCGTGGAGTCGCGGCGGGGCGGCGGCGGCTACATCCGCATCACGCGGGTGCAGGTGGACCGGCAGACGCTGCTGATGCACGTTATCAACACCATCGGCGATACGCTGGACTACGCCAGCGCCCGGGCCATCACCCAGAACCTGGTGGACTCCGAAGCCATCAGCCGTGAGCTGGGCCAGTCCATGCTGGCTGCCACCGGCGAGCGGGCCCTGCGCAGCGTCCCCAAGGAGCAGCGCAGCGGACTGCGGGCCGATATTTTCAAACAGATCCTGATCCATTCAGTCTGATTTTTCAGCAAGGAGGTTACGATTATGAGATGTGATCGTTGTGGAAAGAACGAGGCAACGTTCTACTATAAGAGCAATATCAACGGCAAGGTGACGCAGGTACACCTGTGTCCCCAGTGCGCCGAGGAGCTGGGCTACACCGACTCCTTCCGCTCCGCCGGTATGACCGGCGGCCTGTTCGGAGATTTCTTCTCCCGTCCCTTCGGGATGCTGGAGCCGTTCTTCAGCGGGCTGGGCTCCCGCATGCTCACCGAGTTCCCTGAACCGGTGGATGTGCTGGGGCAGGCGCGGGAGAGCACACCGGCCCAGGAGGACACCGGCGACCTGCTGCCCAGGGACGAGCAGGATGCCCTGACCCGGCAGCGCAAGCGCAACGCGCTGCAGACCCAGCTGAATCTGGCAGTGCAGGAGGAACGCTTCGAGGAAGCGGCCAAGCTGCGGGATGAGCTGAAGGCGCTGGAAAAGTAAGCCCGGCGCGGAACACGACAGTAAGAGAGGAAGTGCTTATTTATGAGCGAGAATAAATTCACCCCCCGGGCCGAGGAGGCCCTGCGTCTGAGTCAGGAAGCGGCGGAGGAGATGGGCCACGGCTACGTGGGCTCCGAGCATCTGCTGCTGGGCCTGATCCGCGAGGAGGAGGGCATCGCCCACCGCGTGCTGGCGGAGTATGGCGTCACCGACGAGATGGTGTGCTCCGTGCTGCAGCGCAGCGTGGGCAAGGGGATGTCCGGCGCCGCGCCCAGTCAGGGTCTGACTCCCCGCGCCAAGAGCGTGGTGGAGCTGGCTGTGTCCGAGTCCGCCCGCATGGGCAGCAGCTACATCGGCACGGAGCACCTGCTGATGGGCATCCTGCGCGAGGGCGGCAACATGGCTCTGCGCATCCTGCGCACCATGGGTGTGGATCCCAATAAGATGTACAGCAGCATCGTCAAGAAGCTGCATGATACCCCTCACGCAGCCGCCGGCGGTGCGGCCGCCGCCAACCGTGAGGGCGATAAGAAGAACAAGACGCTGGCCGAGTTCACCCGCGACCTTACCGAGGCGGCGCGGTCCGGCAAGCTGGACCCCGTGATCGGCCGCGACAAGGAGATCCAGCGGGTCATCCAGATCCTGTCCCGCCGCACCAAGAACAACCCTGTTCTGATCGGTGAGCCCGGCGTGGGCAAGACCGCCATCGCCGAGGGGCTGGCCGAGCGCATCGCCTCCGGCGACGTGCCCGAGGAGCTGCTGGACAAGAAGCTCCTGTCTCTGGACCTCAGCGGCATGGTGGCAGGCACCAAGTACCGCGGCGAGTTTGAGGAGCGCATCAAGAACACCCTGGCCGAGGTGAAGAAGGCCGGCAACGTCATTCTGTTCATCGATGAGCTGCACACCATCGTGGGCGCAGGCTCCGCCGAGGGCGCCGTGGACGCCGCCAACATTATCAAGCCGGCACTGGGCCGCGGTGAGATCCGCGTCATCGGCGCCACCACCCTCAACGAGTACCGCAAGTATATTGAAAAGGACGCCGCGCTGGAGCGCCGGTTCCAGCCTGTCACCGTAGGCGAGCCTACGCCGGAGGCCACGCTGGAGATCCTGAAGGGTCTGCGCGACAAGTACGAAGCGCACCATAAGCTGACCATCACCGACGAGGCGCTGGAGGCTGCTGTGCAGCTGTCCAAGCGGTATATCGGCGACCGGTTCCTGCCGGACAAGGCCATCGACCTGATGGATGAGGCCGCGTCCCAGGTGCGCATGACCGCCGAAGCCTCCTCCCCCGACCTGAAGGCGCTGGAGGAGAAGATCGCGGCGCTGCACCGCGAGAAATCCGAGGCCGTGACGGCGCAGGACTTTGAGAAGGCCGCGCAGCTGCGTGACATTGAGAAGGACTATCAGGAGCAGGTGGAGATCGAGCGGGACAACTGGCGCAAGCAGATGGCCCAGAACCGCGGCAGCGTCACCGCTGACGATGTGGCCAAGGTGGTGGCCGGCTGGACCGGCATCCCCGTCACCCGTCTCACCGAGGACGAGAGCATGCGCCTGCTGAAGCTGGAGGAGAAGCTCCACCAGCGTGTGGTAGGTCAGGACGAGGCCGTCAACGCGGTGGCCAAGGCCATCCGCCGCAGCCGTGTGGGTCTGAAGGACCCCAAGCGGCCCATCGGTTCGTTCCTGTTCCTGGGCCCCACCGGCGTGGGCAAGACCGAGCTGTGCAAGACGCTGGCCGAGGCCATGTTCGGTGACGAAAACGCCATGGTGCGTATCGACATGTCCGAGTACATGGAGAAGCACACGGTGTCCCGTCTGGTAGGCTCGCCTCCCGGCTACGTGGGCCACGAGGAGGGCGGCCAGCTCACCGAGAAGGTGCGCAGGAAGCCGTACTCCGTGGTGCTGTTCGATGAGATCGAAAAAGCCCACGAGGATGTGTGGAACATCCTGCTGCAGATCCTGGAGGACGGCATCGTCACCGACTCCCAGGGCCGGAAGGTGGACTTCAAGAACACCATTATCGTCATGACCTCCAATGTAGGCGCCAAGAACATCACCGCCGATGCGGCGCGCCTCGGCTTCGACGGCAGCGAGAAGGGTGAAAAGGAGTCCGAGGAGGTGCGGTTCAGCCGCATCCGCGACGCCGTGATGGCCGACCTGAAGCGGACGTTCCGTCCCGAATTCCTGAACCGTATCGACGAGATCATCGTGTTCCGTCAGCTGACGGAGGACAACATCCGCCAGATCGCCCGGCGTATGCTGGACGTCACCGGCGCGCGCATGGCCCAGCAGGGCATCACGCTGGAGGCGGAGGACGACGCCGTGGCCGAGCTGGCCCGGGACGGCTTCGATCCCCAGTACGGTGCGCGGCCCCTGCGCCGTGCCATCCAGAACATGGTGGAGGATGCTGTAGCCGAGAAAATGCTGGAGGGCGAGCTGAAGTCCGGCGACACCGCACACGTGCGGCTGCGGGACGGCAAGGTGGTCATCGAGAAGTAAACAAAAAGAGTGCCTGACGGATCCCTCCGCAGAGCTCCATATCTGTATAAAACCTCCTATTGCTCTGGTAATGTGGTTGCCAACCCTTTACCAGTATACCGCAATAGGAGGTTTTACTTATGAGGGGCCGGAATCGTTCATGCCCTGGGCGCCCTGTATCCAACAGGAATTCGGTGTGAAGAATTCTGACGCGGCGGTGAGGCCGTCGATCGCCCCCTACCGCTCCAGCACCGGCAGAAGTACCTGTGTGATGAACTTTGCGGGGTCCTTGTGCTGGGGCGGGCCCTCCAGATAAATGCGGCGGATCGTGCCCGCAGGCGTAAGCCCCTGTTCCCGTGCGCTGGTCAGGAGCTGCTTCACCACCGCAGGCAGCTGCTCATACGCACCGTGGTGGTAGAGACTGAGGGCCGGCGCTGCCGGCAGGGTCTCCACGTACTCCCCCCGGCTCTCCGGCGGGATAGCCACGCAGAACGCCACCTGATCCGGCCGGTCGATGGGTGACTCCACAAGGTACATCCGGTGGGAGATGTCTGTGCCGTAGAGCCGCATCCCCTCCAGCGCAGTGCTGCGGAGCAGCGTCGTCCGCTCCGCCACGGTGGCCGCCGCGCACACGCGGCGATAGACGGTCTGCGGCAGCAGTCGGATCAGCTTCACCTGCGGCGGCTCCGCGCCGGACCGCTCCCGCAGGCTCTCGATATGCCGGTCCAGCTCGTCCCGCTGCGCCTCCAGCCGCCGGATCAGCGGCGCCAGTGCGAAGTCGCCGTCAAAATATCCGAGGACGTCGCTGAGGGACAGTCCCAGGTTCTGCAGGATGCGGATGGTCCGGAGCTTGACGAAGGTATCAATGGTATAGTAGCGGTTTCCCGTGGCGCCGTCCTTGACATCCGGCCGGATCAGCCCGAATTCCTCGTAGTAGAGGATGGCGCGGCGTGTGATGTTCAGCGCCCGCGCGACTTCGCCGATAGAAAACAGATCTCGTTCTTTTTTCATAAAATCCCCCTGAAAACGCAAAAAGCTCTTGCATCGCACGTTAACGTACGGTGTATGATACCATCATACAGAAAATCGGTAAATATGCAAGGATTTTTCACGGGCAGCCGAGGCTGCCCATCCGCACGTCCGCGCATGACCGAAAAAATGCGAGCACATACGCTGAAGGAGGCCCACATGAAGAAACGAGTATTGAGTCTGTTCATGGCACTGGCGCTCTGCCTGACCATGCTGCCCACGGCGGCATTCGCAGAGACGTCCGATGCCGCCGCACAGACGGCAGGCGGCACCACCGATACCGGCGGCGCCTACACCATCGACAAGGACACCGCCGCGCCGGACCAGGAGGAGCGCGATGCGCTGTCCGTATGGGCCTTGCGCGCGGAGAGCAGCGAACACGCCCACTGCGTCTGCGGCGTCAAGGGCTGCGAGAAGTGGCTTGTTACCGCTTCCGGTTCCCACACCAACACCATCTCCTTCTCCGACAATGCGATCTCGCAGGACGCTGAGGGGCTGAAAATAAACGGCACGGTATGGGAGAAAAGAGAACTCAAAACCTCCGACAATACCGTTGTCGGATATTATTTCAGGCTCCCTGCGGGCGACTACTATCTGACCACCGACCTCGATCTGGAGGACGCTTATATCGCCACCGCCACGGGGACAGTCAACCTCTGTCTGAACGGCCATAGCATCCAGACCACCGCTAAGCGCACGATCTGTGTCAGCAATGAGCGGACGACGGCGACGCTGAACCTGTGCGACTGCAAAGGGACCAGCGGCACCTACGGGGAGATCACCCGCACAAGCGGTTCCAGCGGTACCGGTGTAGAGATACGTACTGAGAACAAGTTCAATATGTACGGCGGCCGCATTACCGGCAACAACAGGAGCGGCGTGGACACAAGCGGCGGCTATTTCACCATGTACGGCGGTGAGATCAGCGGCAACAGCATCAGCAACAGCGACGCCCAGGGCGGCGGCGGTGTGGCCATCGGAGGCCAGTCGTTCACCATGTACGGCGGCAGCATCTCCAACAACAGCGCCGACTATGGCGGCGGCGTGGGCTGGTACAGCTACGGCAAGTTTTATATGTACGGCGGCGAGATCACCGGCAACACCGCCACTACTGCGGGCGGCGGCGTGTATACGCGCAACGACCGCGTCTATGTCAAGGGCGCGGTAAAGATCACCGGCAACTCCACCACAGACGGCAAGGCCAATAACGTCTGCCTGGGCAGCGTAAGCGGCTACCCCAGTGATCATTTCGTCCTGGACGGAGCGCTGAAGGAGGGTTCGAAGCTGGGCGTGACGCTGGGGAGCGGTCACGATGGCCTGATCACCAAGGGCTGGAAAGCCAAAATGCCGGATGTGACAGCCGACCAGCTCACCGATTACTTTATCTCGGACGCTTCCGGAATGAAGTTCGACCTGAACAGTGCCGGCGAGGTGACGCTGACTGCGATCCCGCACAAGCACCTCCTCTGCGGCACGGCATGCAGCCATGGCGGGGAGCAGCACACCAAGATCCTGACCTGGACGGCCGTTTCCTCCCTGAGTGAGATCACCAAGGCGGGTCACTACTACCTGACCCAAGACATCGAAACGACGGATATCTGGGTGCCCGCCAACGGTGTGGTGCTCTGCCTCAACGGCCACAGCATCATCCATACAAACCATGGCTATACCATCATGGTCCGCAAAGACTATACCTTCACCCTCTGCGACTGCAAGGGCGGCAGCGCCGAGTACGGCAGGATCACCCACGCGGAGCAGGCCGACGGCACAAAATACAGCGGCCGGGGCGTATATGCCATCGGCACCTTCAACATGTACGGCGGCAGCATCTCCGGAAATGTCAGCCCGGACAGCAGCGGCGTGCTTCTTGACAACGGCGCCTACAGCGGGGGCAAGGGCACCGCATTCAATATGTATGGCGGCGAGATCACCGGCAACACCGCCACCAGTGGCGCGGGCGGCGGTGTGTATGTCTTTGCCAACAGTCCCTTCCGCATGTACGGCGGCAGCATCTCCGGCAATACCGCCAAGTACGGCGGCGGCGTGTATGTCGGCAGCGGAAGCGTCTTCACCGTCTCCGGCAGCGTGACCATCACCGGCAACACCGACAATGACGGCAGCGCCTGCAATGTTCAGCTGGCCAAGGGCAATACCGCAGGCACGACTTTCGCCATCGGCGAGGGCGGTCTGGCTGAGAGCGCCCGCATCGGCGTGACCGCTGATGCTGCGCCCGCCATCGGTGAGCATATTGCCGTTGCCACCGGCGCGGACAATGGCTATTACGAGGGCAGCATCACCAGCGATGCCGGCGGTCAGTACGGCATCCTGCGGGAGGGCGACGAGGTCAACCTCTACAACGGCCTGCCCCACAAGCACCTCCTCTGCGGCACGACATGCAGCCATGGCGGGGAGACGCACACCGATGTCCTGACCTGGACGGCCGTTTCCTCCCTGAGCGAGATCACCAAGGCGGGTCACTACTACCTGACCCAGTCCGTAACGCAGAGCAGCGAGTGGCAGCCTGCGGACGGCGTGGTGCTGTGCCTGAACGGCTACGACATCATCTGCAGCAAGGACGGCGTCAACACGATCAAGCTGGCCAACGGCGGCAGCTTCACCCTCAGCGACTGCAAGGGCACCGGCAGGATCACCCACGCCGACGGGCTCACCGGTACCGGCGTGTATCTGGACCCCGACGGCACCTTCACCATGTATGGCGGCAGCATCTCCGGCAACAGCGCCGCCGAAAAGGGCGGCGGCGTATACATGACCCGCAGCACGTTCCGCATGCTGGGCGGCAGTGTCTCCGGCAACAAGGCCAAATACGGCGGCGGTGTATACGTATACAGCGGCGTGTTCACCCTGTCCGGCGGCACGGTCTCCGGCAACTCGTCCGATGAGGATGGCGCCGGCGTATATACGGCCGGTACGTTCAACATGACCGGCGGCTCTGTCTCCGGCAACTTCACCACCGATGCCGCGGTCACCGGCTACGCCACCAAGCGCGGCGGCGGTGTGTACGCGGCCGATGTCTTCAACATGTCCGGCGGCACCATCTCCGACAACACGGCGGCGGAATATGGCGGCGGCGTGTACGTCATCCTGAGCGCCACGTGTACCATCACCGGCGGCACCATCTCCGGCAACACCTCCGGCAACAGCAAGGGCGGCGGCGTGTGCGCCGGCAACAAGCTCACCGTGTCCGGCACGCCGTGCATCACCGGCAACCTGGGCAAGGACGGCGCGGCCAACAACGTCTATCTGGGCCGCCGCGAGATCATTCATGTGGGCGGCGCGCTGGAGAGCGGCGCCAGCATCGGCGTCACCACAGCGGACCCCGTCATCGACGGCAGCTATGTCCGCGTCGCCGACGGCACGGGGCTGGCGGCGGATACCACCTCGTATTTCACCAGCGATGCCTATCCCGGCTGCACGAAGCGGCTGATGGGTGACAGCGTCATCTTCTCCAGCGGCACCCTGCACGAGCACGCTGTCTGCGGCAGATCGGACTGCACGGACGCGGCCCACGGCAATACAACCTGGATCCCCCTGACCTCCGTTGACGGCAAGCTACTGTACGGTGGGGCCAATGCCTCCAAAAACGGCGATTCGTACATGCTCTACGCCGGCAATTATTATCTGGCCGCCGACATCGAGCTGGACGGCCGGCTCTTCCTGGCCGGTGATGTGAACCTCTGCCTGAACGGAAAGCAGATCACCACAACGAACACCTCGGTATCCGCGGTGGTGGATGACCACTGGGGCCTGACGCTCTGCGACTGCCGGGGCAGCGGCCGGATCGCCGCGCCCGGCGAGACTGTGAACGGCGTGTCCTCCAGCCAGAGCTTCACCATGTACGGCGGCACCATCTCCGGCGGCCGGTACGGCGCATACATCTACGATGACCACGGCGCTTTCCGTATGCTGGGCGGCAAGATCACCGGCAGCCAGACCGGTATTTACCTCAACTCCAGCCGGAATTCGCTGACCATCGGCGGCGATGCCAACGTCACCGGCAGCACCAGAAATGTGTATCTGGGCTCCGGAGTCCTCACCATCGACCCCAGCCTGACCCAGGCGGCCCGCATCGGCATCACCACATCCCGCCAGCCCACGGACGATGTGCCGGTTCAATTCGCCGCCGGTGCGTCCAACACGGCGCTGGACTACACCAAAATTTTCCTGCCGGATGCGTCCGGACAGGGCTATGTGGTCATGCCGGAGCAGGGTAAGCTCTATCTCCGCAAGCACCAGCACAGCTGGGCCTACACCGCAAGCGGCACCACCATTACCGCCGCCTGCACCAACGCGGACGGCACCTGCCCCGACACCAATGGCGGCAGCGTGACGCTGTCGGCCCCTGACCAGCCCCTGTTCTACAACGGCATGGCCCGCGCGGCGTCCTGCACCAGCAGCCTGACCACCGGCGACGCCGCCATCATCACCTACTACGCCAAGCCGGCGGATACCACCGCTCTCTCCGGCGCACCGGTCAACGCCGGCGACTACATTGCCCGCATCCAACTGGGTGAAGCCTCCGTCAGCGTGTCCTACACCATCGAAAAGGTCCGCCTGCTGGTGACCGCCAACAGCACGGTCATCGACTACGGCACCGCTCCCATGAACGACGGTGTGAGCTGCCAGGGCTTCGTCAACAACGAGGACATCGACGATCTGGACGGAACGCTGACCTACGCCCACACCTACCGCCAGTTTGACGACGTGGGCGAGTATACCATCACCCCCGGCGGCCTGACCTCCGACAACTACGACATCTCCTTCCTGCCCGGCACGCTGGAGGTGCGGCCCCGCACCGTCACGCTGACGTGGCACAACACGGAGGACCGTATCTACGCCGACGATGAGGGTGCGATTACCGCCACCGTCAGCAATGCCGTCAACGGCGACCGGATCGGCGTCACCGTCACCGGCGGCGAGCTGACCGCCGGTACTCACACCGCCGCCGCCACCGGTCTCACCGGCGACAAGGCCAAGAACTACCAGCTGTCCACTGTTGACGCGGACAGGACCGTGCAGTACACGGTGGCTCAGGCGGTCCAGACCCTGACCTTCGCCCAGCAGGGCAGCCTGACCAGGACCTACGGCGACGACGCCTTCTCCAACGCGGCGTCCAACAATCGCAGGGACGGCGGCAGCATCACCTACGCCAGCAGCCGCGAGAGCGTGGCCACGGTGGCCTCCGACGGCACCGTCACCATCCACGCGGCGGGCGAAGCCACCATCACCGCCACCGCCGCGGAAACCGCCAACTATCAGCAGAGCGCGGCGTCCTACACCCTGAGGGTGTCCCCGAAGGGCGTCACCATCACCGGCCTGCAGGCGGAAAGCAAGACCTACGACGGCACTGCCGCCGCCGTCATCACCGGCACACCCGCCCTCTCCGGCCTGATGGCCGGGGATGACGTGACCGTGGACGCGGCCCGTGCCGCTGCCGCCTTTGCCGACGCCGACGCGGGAACCGGCAAGACCGTTCTTCTCTCCGGCTACGCCCTCACCGGCGCGGACGCGGCCAACTACACCCTGATCGCCCAGCCCACCGGCATCACGGCGGACATCACCAAGGCCGCCATCACCGTGACTCCCGATGCCGGTCAGGGCAAGACCTACGGCGAGGACGATCCCACCCTGACCTTCGCCGTCTCTGCCGCGGCCAACGGCGAGTCCCCCGCCTTCGACGGTGCGCTGACCAGAGTCTCCGACGAGAACGCGGGCAGCTACGCCATCGCCATCGGTTCCCTGAAGCTGGCGGACCGCGGCGCCTTCAAGGCCGATAACTACACGCTGGCGCTGGCCCCCGACACCGTTTACTTCCGCATCGACAGGGCGCTTCACGCCGACGTGACCGCCAGCGGCGCGGCCATGTACGGCAACGCCGGTTCCGTGGATCTGCGCAGTCTCATCGCCGATGGCGGTACGGTCTCTTTGGGCGATGTGACCGATACCGACAGCGTACTGGACGGCGCGCCCTCCGTCAGCGGCAGTACCCTCCGCTTCGCCTTCCGGAACGAACCGGCCAACGCGGATAAGACCGCCGTCATCGCGGTCCATGTCACCGGCGCGGACAACTATCTGGATTACACCATCACCGTCACCGTCACGGTGGACAGCCGTATCGTTCCCACCGGCCAGCCCACCCTTACGCCCGCCGCCATCACCTACGGCCAGCCGCTGCGCACCATCGAGCTGTCCGGCGCACTGCGGGACGGCGACACCGTTGTGGAGGGCACCTTCGTCTGGAACACGCCGGACGTCATCCTGCCCGCAGGCAGCCAGACCGCCGAGTGGACCTTCACGCCCAGCGGCAGCCGCTACGCCACCACCTCCGGCACCGCCTCCGTGACGGTGCGCGAGGCCGCGCTGACGGATGTTTCCGTCCGTCAGGACGGCACCCTGACCTACAACGGTGCCTCTCAGAGCGCCCAGGTGATCGCCTCCGCCGCCACTGTGGACGGCTCCGCTGTCACCTTCACGTACAGTCTGGCAAAGGACGGTGCCTACGGCGATGCCGTTCCGGTTCTCACCGACGTGGCTGCCCACACCGTGTGGTACAAGGCCGAAGCCGCCAACCATGAGACTGTCACCGGCAGCTTTACCATCACCATCGGCAAGGCGGCGCTGACCAACGTCTCCGTCCGGCAGGACGGCGCACTGGCCTACAACGGCAAGGCCCAGACCGCCCGGATGGCCGCCTCCGCTGCCACCGTGGACGGCTCCGCCGCCACCTTCACGTACAGCGCGGAGAAAAACGGCATCTACGGTCCCGCCGTACCGGCCTTCTCCGCCGTGGGCACCTACACTGTGTGGTACAAGGCTGAGGCCGCCAGCCACAAGGCCGTCACCGGCAGCGTGGACATCACCATCGACAAGGGTGTCCTGCCCGATCCCACCGTCACGGTGGATGTGACCAACAACTACGCCGCCACATACAGCGTGGACCTCCGCGCGGTGCTGGACGCCATCCTGCCCGCCGGCTGCCAGCTGGGCGCGGTGGAGTACGGCGGCCTGAACTTCGAGGGCGACGAGACCTATTACGACGTCATGCGCAGTACCCTCTCCAACAAGGGTGTGCTGACGCTGGCCATCAACGCGGTGGACACCGATACGGAGGGTCTGGCGGCCACGGTGAGGGTCATCGTCACCACCGGCAGCTATCAGGACATCACCATCACGGTGCGGCTCAACGCGGTGAACAAGACCGTTCCCGCCGGCGGCCCCACCCTCAGCAGGACCACCCTGGACTACGGCCAGCGGCTGGGCACCATCCGCCTGTCCGGCGCCATGCAGGACGGCAGCACCGTGGTGAAGGGCACCTTCGCTTGGGCGGAGCCCTCCTTCTGCCCCGCCAGCGGCAGCTATGACGCAGAGTGGGTGTTCACCCCCGAGGACGACAGCCGCTATGCCGCCGTCAGCGGCACATCGGCCATCACCGTCAATGCGCCCGCCGGAAAGACCTACAACGTGGGCGGCACGGTGCTGGAATACGGCATCACCGGCAGCTCCGAGCAACCTCTGGAGGGTGCAGTCGTCACCATCCGCAGGGGCATGGACATCTACGGCCAGTCTCAGGCTACCGACGCGGACGGCCATTTCCACATCGGCCAGCTGCTCCCCGGCACATACAACGCGGTGATAGCATACAGCGGTAAGACCGTCACCGCCAAGCTCCAGATCGTGGACAAGGACGCGGTGCTGACCGTCCGCATCCCCCGCGAGGATGTCAGCAGCGAGCTGGAGATCGCGGACCCCACCGACCTTACGGAGCACACGGTGGTGGGCGGTCTGGACGCCGAGGCCGAGAAGCAGTTCTCCGACATGGGCGATGTCTCCGTCGCCCTCAGCATGACCATCCGCGAGCGGCCGCAGGATGACAGCAGCGCCGCCCAGAATGCCATCCGCGAGCTGGTGAAGAACAAGACGCTGCGCTTTGTGGACATGACCCTCACCATGGTCCGAAATGGCCAGCTCTCGGAGCTGAAGGACGCGGGGACCGTGCTGGAGATCATCCTCCCCTGCGACACCAGCCGCAGCGTTACCGTGGCGCGCTATCACGCGGACGGTAACGGTCAGGCGCAGGCCATGCTCCTGACCCAGAGCACCACCGGCGCGGAGGGCACGTTCTACGTCGATCGCGAAGGCCAGTGCATCCATATCTTCGCCAGCAAGTTCTCTACCTACGCCATCGGCTATGGCCGCACCTCCAACAGCGGCCATGTGCCGGATGACGGCGAAAAGACCTCCCCCACTACCGCCGATGCGGGCCTGCTGGCCTATGGCATAGCGGCGCTGGGCAGCTATACCGGTACGGCGCTGCTGCTGCGCCGCCGCAAGCGCGAGGACTGAGCAGGCGCACGAAGCAAAGCCGCCGCCCCGGACACCGTTCTCGGTGTCCGGGGCGGCTCCCTTTCCGCTCTCTTTCTCAAATGCGATTTGACTTTTGCGGCACGTTTTGTTATATCGCAGGTAGAGCAAGCGAACCACAGTATTCGGTGATCCGGAGCCGGAAGCCGCCGGATACCTCCCGTAAAGCCCCCTTGCACATCTGCCCCTCCGCTGGTACAATACAGGAAAATACCGCAAGGAGGGGCAAACATGATCCTGTACTTTTCCGGCACCGGCAACAGCCGCCACGCGGCCCAGCGCATGGCGGACGCGCTGGGCGACACCCTGCTGTCCCTGAATGACCGCATCCGGAGCGGCGACACCTCGCCCGTTGAAACGGGTGAGCGTCTGGTCATCGTCACCCCCACCTACGCCTGGCGCATCCCCCGTCTGGTGCGGGACTGGCTGCTGCGCACGGAGCTCACCGGCGCAAAGCAGGCGTGGTTCGTCATGACCTGCGGCAGCGAGATTGGCCGCGCCAACCACTATAACCGCCAGCTCTGCGTCGAAAAGGGCCTGACCTGCATGGGCACGGCCCAGCTGGTGATGCCGGAGAACTACATCGCCATGTTCGGCGTGCCCCAGGCGGAGGAGGCCCGCCGCATCGTGGCCCGGGCGGAGCCGGACATCGACCGCGCCATCGCTGCCGTCCGCGCCGGACAGCCCTTCTCCCCCACCCGCGATCACCTCTACGACCGCTTCATGAGCGGGCCGGTGAACCCCATTTTCTACGCCGTCTGCGTCAGGGCGGGGCCCTTCACCGCCAGTGATGCCTGCACCGGCTGCGGCCAGTGCGTCCGGCGATGTCCCACCAACAACATCGTTCTGCGGGAGGGCAAGCCGGTCTGGAGCAAGGACTGCACCCACTGCATGGCCTGCATCTGCTACTGCCCTGCAGAGGCCATCGAGTACGGCAAAAAGAGCCTCGGCAAGCCCCGCTACCACTTTGAAGCCCTGTGATAAGGAGGCCCCCGCTATGACACTCTACATCAACGCCTGTGCCCGTCCCGACTCCCGCACGGACCGTCTGGCCCGCGCCCTGCTGGCCACGCTGGGAGACTACGAGGAGCTGCGGCTCTACGATCTGCCCCTGCTGCCGCTGAACACGGAGCGCCTGGCCCGCCGCGACGCCCTGCTGGCGCGCCGCGCCTATGACGACGATTTCTTCCGCTGCGCCCGTCAGTTCGCGGCGGCGGACAAAATCGTGCTGGCCGCGCCCCTGTGGGACCTGTGCTTTCCGGCGCAGCTGAAGCTCTATCTGGAGAACATCTACATCACCGGCATCGTCACCCGCTACGATGAGGCGGGCTGCCCCGTGGGCCTGTGCCGCGCTCAGAAGCTATACTACGTCAGCACCTCCGGCGGCCCTTACGACCCGCGATTCAGCTATCAGTACCTCCGCGCCCTGTGTGTGGAGTGCTTCGGCATCCCCGAGACGGAGCTCCTGATGGCGGAGAATCTGGACGTGGACGACTGCGACCCCGAGGCCATCCTGCGGGACGCCATGAGCCGGTACGGCCTGACGCCCCAGCCCTGAACAGAAAAGCGCCCGAGGCCATGGGCCTCGGGCACTTTTTCTCTTGTTCTGTCTATTCTCTCTCCACCGGCATAAAAGAGGGCCCCGCGGCCATGCCACGGAGCCCTCTTTGCCTATTTCGCTCAGTCGCCCACGCCGGTGTGGACGACCTTGCCCATGTTCCACAGCATCGCCACACGCCGCGCGGCCTCCAGCCGCTCCTCCGGCGTATGATACTCCGCATGGGCGGTCTCGGCGCCGCAGTCCATGCAGCACACGGAGACACTCCAGCCCTGCTCATCCTGCATGGCGCCGATGCCGCGGCAGACAGGGCAATCCTCCAGCTCGATCTCAAAGATAGGGTCCATCATCGTTCCTCCTCATTTCGTTGTCCGTTCATAGGCCAGCCGCGGCGTACCGTCCGCCACATGGATGACGCCGCACCGCATAAAGCCCGCCCGCTCCATGCACCGCTGCATGGTATCGTTGGCCGCATGTGTGTCCGCTCGCAGGTGGCCGCACTGCGTGGCCGCCCAGGCCGCCGTCTCCGCGAACACACCGCGATGGCTGCCGTCGCTGCCCAGCCGGTGGATGGTGCCGTAGGGACTGTCGTCCCGCCACGCGCCCCGGATGCGCCGGTAGGTCGGGTCCTCGCCCAGGATAAAGGCAAACACGGCGTACACGCCGCCTCCGTCCTCCAGCACGTACAGCTGTCCCGCCGCCAGATCCTGCCGCAGCAGCTCCTCCGACGGGTAGCCGTTCACCCACTGGGCGGTGTTGCCGTGCGCCCGCATGTACCGCCGCGCCACGTTGTAAATGGTCAGGATGCGGGGCAGATCCTGCTCTCTCGCCGCCCGTACCATCAGTTTTTCAGGCTCTGCAGCGGCGCAGGGATGCGTCCGCCGCGGGCGATAAAGTCGGCGCTGGACGCCTCGTGTACCGGCATCACCGGCGCGGAGCCCAGCAGGCCGCCCATCTCCACCATGTCGCCCACATCGGCCCCCTCCACGGGGATCACACGCACGGCGGTGGTCTTGCTGTTCACCATACCCACCGCCGCCTCATCGGCGATGATGGCCGCGATGGTCTCGGCACTGGTACTCCCCGGCACGGCGATCATGTCCAATCCCACGGAGCACACGCAGGTCATGGCCTCCAGCTTGTCGATGGTCAGGGTGCCGTCCAACGCGGCGGCGATCATGCCCTCGTCCTCCGACACGGGGATAAACGCGCCGGACAGGCCGCCCACGTGGCCGGACGCCATGACGCCGCCCTTCTTCACCGCGTCGTTCAGCAGGGCCAGCGCCGCCGTGGTGCCGTGGGTACCGCAGACGGCAAGGCCCATTTCCTCCAGAATGCGGGCCACGCTGTCGCCTACCGCGGGGGTGGGCGCCAGCGACAGATCCACGATGCCGAATGGCGTATCCAGCCGCCGGGACGCCTCCGCCGCCACCATCTGACCCATACGGGTGATCTGGAACGCCGTTTTCTTGATGGTCTCCGCCACCACGTCAAAGGGCTGCCCCTTGCAGGACTGCAAAGCGTGGTACACCACGCCCGGGCCGGACACGCCCACGTTGATGACGCTGTCCGCCTCGCCCACGCCGTGGAACGCACCGGCCATGAAGGGGTTGTCCTCCACAGCGTTGCAGAACACCACCAGCTTGGCGCAGCCCAGCCCGTCCTGAGCGCGGGTCAGGTGGGCCGTCTCCTTGATGATGCGCCCCATACGGGCCACAGCATCCATGTTGATGCCCGCCTTGGTGCTGCCCACGTTGACGCTGGAGCACACCAGCTCCGTCTGGGCCAGCGCCTGAGGAATGGATCGCAGCAGCAGCTCGTCGCCCTTGCTGAAGCCCTTCTGCACCAGAGCGGAGTACCCGCCGATAAAGTTGACGCCGCAGGTGTGGGCCGCCCGATCCAGTGTCATGGCGAAGGGCACGTAGTCCTCGGTGTCGCAGCTCCCCGCCACCAGCGCCATGGGCGTCACGGAGATGCGCTTGTTGACGATGGGGATACCGAACTCGCTCTCGATGTCCTCACCGGTGCGTACCAGCTTCTCCGCGCGGCGGCAGATCTTGTCGTAAATTTTCCGGCAGCAGCGATCCGCGTCCTCGCTGACGCAGTCCAGCAGGGAGATGCCCATAGTGATGGTGCGGATGTCCAGATGCTGCTTGTCGATCATGTCGATGGTATCGAAAATATTCTGCAAACTCAGCATGTCGCGTCCCTCTTTTTTTACAGCTTGTGCATGGCGTCGAAGATGTCCTCCCTCTGGATGCGGACAGACAGTCCCCGTCCCTCGCCGTATTCCTTCAGGGCGGTGCGCAGCCTGTCAAAGGGCTCCTGACACAGCGTCAGGTCCACCACCATCATCATGGTGAAATATCCCTCCATAATGGTCTGACTGATGTCCAGCACATTGATCTCGTAGGCCGCCAGCGTGTTGCACACACCGGCGATGATGCCCACCTGATCCTTACCCACCACAGTTACGATCGCTTTCATGTCCTTCACTCCTTCTTTGGATGATATTTACTCCATCTCGTCCAGCGTCAGCTGGAACGAGCCTAAAAAGTGCTCACGGAAATACCGCAGCTCCGGCATGTCATAGCTCTCCAGCGCCTCCGCCGTCTGCCGTGCCGCCTGCCGGAACTCCTCGTTTCCGGCCTTCAGCTCCTCCAGGCATTTGATATGGGCGCTGAGCTTGTCCGCCGCCTTCACCAGCTCCTCCACCTCCGCATCGGCGGGGCGCAGGATGTTCTCATAGATAGGCCGCAGCTCCGGCGGCAGCATGGCCAGCAGCTTCTGGTCCGCCACCTCCTCCACCTTGCGGTAGGCCTCCCGTATCTCGGGGTTGAAGTATTTGATGGGCGTGGGCATGTCGCCGGTGAGGATCTCCCCCGCGTCGTGGTACAGCGCCGCTGCGGCCACCGCACCGGCATCCACCTGCCCGCCGAAAAACTCGTTCCGTATCACTGCCAGCGCGTGGGCCAGCACCGCCACCTGATGGCTGTGTTCCTGAATATTCTCCCGGACGCTGTTGCGCATCAGCGCCCACCGCTCGATGTAGCGCATCCTGTCGATATAGGCGAAAAAGTGATTCATTATGTCAACTCCCCTCGCAGTATCTCCCCGTCGACGCCAGTGATCTTCACATCCAGTATAACGTTATGCAGCCCATCCGCCGCCACGCCGACTTCCATATAGTTGGGGGCGTGGCCGGTGTAGAGGCCGTCCTTGGCCTGCTCAAACAGCACAGGGTACACCTGCCCCACGCAGCCCTCCAGATACGCGCGGTGCATCCGCTCCGCCACCTGTCCGGCCCGGGCAGTCCGCTGCTCCTTGACGGCGGGCGGCACCTGCCCCATAGCCGCGGCCTTGGTACCGGGGCGGATGGAATAAGGGAAGATGTGCATGGCTGCGAAGCCGCATTCCTCGATGAATGCCAGCGTCTGGCCGAACTCCTCCTCCGTCTCCTCCGGAAACCCGCAGATGAGATCCGTGGTGATGGCGGGCCGGTGGAAATACTGGTTCAGCAGCCGCACCGACTCCCGAAACCGCGCCGTATCGTACTTCCGGTTCATCCGCTTCAGCGTGGCGTCACAGCCGGACTGCAAAGACAGATGAAAGTGGGGACACAGATGGGGCAGCGCGGCGGCACGGCGGCAGAAGTCCTCCGTGATGGTACGGGGCTCCAGACTGCCCAGCCGCAGCCGCATATCCCCTGCGGCGGCGGACACCGCCTCCAAAAGGTCGATGAGGCTCTCCCCGTTTTTCAGGTCGCGGCCCCAGCTGGAGATCTCGATACCGGTGAATACCAGCTCCCGATACCCCTCCCGCCGCAGGTGCTCCGTCTGGGCCACAGCCTCCGCCTTGGGCAGGGAACGCACCGGCCCGCGGGCATAGGGGATGATGCAGTACGTGCAGAAGTTGACGCAGCCGTCCTCCACCTTCAGCATGGCGCGGGTGCGTTCCGCCATGCCGCCTGCAGGCAGCACCTCGAATTCCCTGCGGCGCAGGGCGTCGTCCAGCATCGTCACCTGCTTCTCACGGCCCACTTGCTCCAGCAGGTCCAGAAATGCCATGCGGTCGCCGGTACCGGCGATGAGATCCACGTCCAGCCCCGCCGCCTCCTCCGCGTGGGTCTGCACGTAGCAGCCGCAGGCGGCCACTACCGCGTTGGGGTTCAGCTTCCGGCATCGCCGGATCATCTGCCGCGACTTCTTGTCGCTGACGGCGGTGACGGAGCAGGTGTTGACGATGTAGACATCCGCCTTCTGGTCGAAGGGTACCAGCGTGTGACCCCGCCGCACCAGCTCCTGCTCCATGGCCTGTGTTTCATATTGATTGACCTTACAGCCTAATGTGTAAATCGCTGCCTGCATGGGATTCTCCTTGCACTTTCCGTCGAATATCGGTATAATATATCGTATCGCTTTTATCGCCGCGATAGCAGTCCAATGGTAACGCTTTATTATACTGGATACTTCCGCCGGTGGCAAGCCCTCCGGCCTATGAAATTGAGAGGTTTTTCCCATGATCTATCTGGATAATGCCGCCACCACGCCGGTACCCGCCGCTGTGGCTGACACCATGTACGATGTGCTGACCCATCACTTCGGCAATCCCTCCTCCCAGTATCCCGCGGGGCAGGAGATGAAAAAGGCCGTGGAGGGCTGGCGCGCCGTGATCGCCGGGGCGCTGCACTGCCCGCCGGAGCGCCTGTATTTTACCTCCTGCGGCACGGAATCGGACAACTGGGCCATCCAGTCCGCCGTCTGGCAGGGCCGCCATACCGGCAAGCACATCATCACCACCGCCGTGGAGCACAGCGCCGTGCTGGAGCCGTGCCGCTGGCTGACACAGCAGGGGTACGAGGTCACCTGCCTCAAGCCCGACCGCACCGGCCACGTCACCGTGGAGCAGGTGGCGTCCGCCCTGCGGGAGGACACGGTGCTGGTGTCCATGATGCTGGTGAACAACGAGACGGGCTGCGTTTTCCCCGTGGCGGAGACGGCTCAGCTCCTGCGTGACCGAAAATCCCGCGCCCTGCTGCACTGCGACGCGGTGCAGGGCTTTCTGAAGGTACCCTGCGACCCGGAGGGCTGGGGCGTGGACATGATGAGCCTGTCCGCCCACAAGCTGGGCGGCCCCAAGGGCGTGGGCGCCCTGTATATCTCGGAGCGCTTTCGGAATGTCCGGCCCCTGCTGCCCGGCGGCGGGCAGGAGCGCGGCCTGCGCTCCGGCACGGAAGCCACCGCCCAGATCGCCGGCTTTGCCAAGGCGGTGGAGCTGCGCCTGACGGACTATGACGCCAAGCTCGCCCATATGGCCGCCCTGCGGGACTACTGCCGTGAAAGGCTGCTGAGCATTCCCGGCATGGTGCCGGTGGCCGCCGGTACGGCCCCCCACATCCTGGCCATGTCGCTGGCGGGTTACCCCAGCGCCAATATCGTCACCGATCTGGGCGCCCAGGGCATCTGCATCTCCGCGGGCTCCGCCTGCCACCAGGGCAAGGCCAGTCACGTGGTGTCGGCGCTGGGTCTTGACAAGCGCACCGCCGCCGGTGTCATCCGCATCTCCTTCTCCCCCGAAAATACGGAAACAGACGTGGACGCCCTGTATGAGGCGCTGAAAGCCCATCAGGCCGCCCGTTTTCCCATGCTTTGAGAGGTTCTTCATCATGCAGAAAGCACTCCGCCGCGATAAGAGCTTTTATCGCTATCTGGCTCGTCTCACCGCCCCCATCGCACTTCAGAATCTCATCACGTTTTCCCTTGGGTTGATCGATACTTTAATGGTCAGCCAGCTGGGAAACACGGAAATGGCCGCCGTCACCACCGCCAACGTGCCGGTATTCCTGCTGATCTCCATTGTATTCGGCGTCCAGTCCGGCGTCGGAATCCTCATCAGCCAGTACTGGGGCAAAAAGGATCTGGAAAATATCAGCCGCGCCATGGGCGTAGCCGCCTATCTGGGCGTGGGCATCGCCGCCGTGCTGGCTGCGGCGTTCTTCCTCTGGCCCGTGGAGATCATGGACTTGCTCAGCAACAAGCACGAGCTGTCGCTGCTGGGCGCGCCGTACCTGCGCATCATCGGATTTTCCTACGTGTTCAACATGCTGTCGTCCATCTACGTCAGCGCCCAGCGCAGCGTGGAGAACTCCTCCTTCGGCATGAAGCTGTTCGGCATGTCTACCGTCATCAACACCGGCATGAACTACCTGCTGATCTTCGGCAAGGCGGGCCTCCCCATGCTGGGCGTGGAGGGCGCCGCCGTAGCTACTCTCATCAGCCGCGTGGCGGAGTTCGCCGTGTGCCTTATCTGCGCCCTGCGCAGCAGGACCATTCCCCTGCGCCTGCGGGCCTTTTTCCACCCGGGCTGGGAGATGTGCCGCCGGTTCATCAAATACTCCTCCCCCGTACTGCTCAATGAGATCGCCTGGGGCCTTGGCAACAGCATGCTTACCGTGATTTTGGGCTACACCGTGAACTCCGTGGAGTATCTGGCGGCCAACGCCGTCATGGGCAACCTGAACCGCCTGTTCCTAGTGGTGTGCTTCGGCCTGGGCGCCGCCACCGCCGTCATTGTGGGCAAGGCCATCGGCGAGGGCAAGAGCCATCAGGAGGTGCTGGACCTGAGCCACACCCTGCTGTGGGTCACCATTCTGGTGGGTCTGGTGCTGGCGGCGGTCGCGCTGGCGCTGGTACCCCTGCTGTTCCAGCCCATCGTGTTTCCCCTGTTCAAGCTCTATGACCAGACAGCCCAGATCGCCACGGCGCTGGCCGTCACCGGCTTCGCCTCCATCCCCCTGCATGCCTACTCCATCACCGCCGTCACCGGTGTGCTCCGCGCCGGAGGCGATGTGTTCTGCTCCGCCGCACTGGACATCTCCCCCCAGTGGCTGGTGGCCCTGCCTTTGACGGCGGTGATAGCACTGGTGATGAACGCCTCCTGCTGGTGGGTGGCTGCCGCCGTGCAAGCCGAGTCCCTGCTGAAATGTCCCCTGTGCTGGTACCGCATCCGCAAGGGCCGCTGGATACACGACGTGACACTGCCGGAGGGGCGTGACCTATGACCAGTCTGTTCGTCTGCCCCCTGTGCGGCGGTACGCTGGTCCGGCAGGACGGCGCCTACCGCTGCCCCGCCGGTCACAGCTTCGACATCGCCCGCGAGGGCCACACCTATCTGCTCCCCGTGAATCGGAAGCACTCCAAGGCCCCGGGCGACGACAAGGCCATGGCCGCCGCCCGCAGCGCCTTCCTCTCCAGGGACTATTACGCCCCACTGCGTGATGCGTTATGTGAACTCTCCGTTTCCCTGACCGGCGACGCTCCCGCGGTGCTGGACAGCGGCTGCGGCGAGGGATATTACACCGCCGCCATCTACCGCGCCCTGTGCGGGGCCGGTAAATCGCCCCGCGTGGCCGGTACGGACATCTCCAAATTCATTCTCCGGCTGGCCGCCAAGCGGGAACATGCGCTGGAGCTGGCTGTGGCCTCCTCCTACCGCCTGCCGGTGGCGGACGGAAGCATCGACCTGCTGTTGAACTGCTTCTCCCCGCTGGCCATTGAGGAATTCCGCCGCGTCCTGCGGCCGGAGGGCCACTTCCTCTACGTGGTCCCCTCCGCCATGCACCTCTGGGAGATGAAGCAGGTGCTCTATGACCGCCCCTACCCCAACGAGGTGAAGGAGACGCCCTACGGCGGCTTTCGCTACGTCACCATCCGCCATGTGGAGGACACCATCCATCTGGACAATCCCGCCGATATTCAGGCGCTGTTCGGCATGACCCCCTACTGCTGGAAAACGCCGAAAAGCGGCGTCGAAAGATTATGTAAACTTGATACACTGGACTGCCGCATCGCCTTCGACATCCACGTGTTCCAACGAGAAAGCCGGTGAACCCTATGGAAAAAACCGTCATCCCTCCCCGCCGCCGCAGCCGCCGCAGGAGACGCCGCAGTCTGCTGCCGCTGGCCATCCTGCTGGCCGCACTGGCCATTGCCGTGCCGGTGATTCTGAGCCTGCTGCCCCGCCAGCCCCGTGTCGAGCCGGAGCCGGAGGACCCCCATGCGGGTCAGGTCTATGTCAATGACGGCGCCAACATGGTCTGGCTGACACCCCACAAAAATCTGGCGGTAAACCCCTTTACCGCCAACGATTTCACCCGTGATGAGAACGGCGTCCTCCGCTACACCGGCATGTCCGGCACGGTGCGGCTGGGCGTGGACGTGTCCGACTATCAGTCCGGAACGGACTGGCAGCAGCTGGCCCGGCAGGGTGTAGATTTCGCCATCCTCCGCGTGGGCTATCGCGGCTACACCCAGGGCGCTCTCCGTGAGGACAGCAGCTTCCGCACCTTCGTCCGCGGCGCACGCGCCGCCGGTATCGACGTAGGCGCCTACTTTTTCTCCCAGGCCGTCACGGTGCAGGAGGCCATTATGGAGGCCGACTACGTGCTTGGCCTGCTGGATGGCGTGCCGCTGGACCTGCCGGTCTACTTCGACTGGGAGCCGGTATTCGCCGACGATTCCCGTACCGCCTCCTTCGATGCCTCCCGTCTGACCAACATAGCCGCCGCCTTCTGCCGCGTCGTGGAGCAGGGCGGCTGCTCCGCCGGTATTTATCTGAACCGGCAGCAGGGGTATTACCAGTACGACCTGAGCCGTCTGGCCGACTGGTCCCTCTGGGTGGCGGATTACAACGACTATCCCGATTTCTACTATGCCTTCGACATGTGGCAGTACAGCGACAGCGCCGCGCTGGATGGGGTGCCCACTCAGGCAGATCTGAACTTCCTGTTCGTGCCCTCACCGCGGGGGTAGGATCGGATAAAGTACAAACAAGGCAGCCTGCGGCGGATGCCGCAGGCTGCCCTGTTGTTTACCTGATTCAGTTCTTTTTGCCGCCGTGGGTGGCCTTCATACGCTTCTCGTGATTCAGGATGGTCTTGCGCATACGCAGGCTCTTAGGCGTGACCTCCAGCAGCTCGTCGTCCGCCAGAAACTCCAGACACTGCTCCAGACTCATCTTGCGGGGCGGTACCAGACGCAGTGCCTCATCGGAACCGGCGGCGCGCATATTGGTCATCTGCTTCTTCTTGCACACGTTGACCGTAATGTCCTCCTGCTTGGGGGAGACGCCCACGATCATGCCCTCATACACCGGCACGCCCGGGCCGATGAACAGAGCGCCGCGCTCCTGGGCATTGAACAGGCCGTAGCCCACGCTCTCGCCCGTTTCGAAGGAGACCAGGGAGCCGGTGTTGCGGCGGCTCAGGTCGCCCTTATAGGGGGCGTAGCTGTCGAACACGCTGGCCATAATGCCCTCGCCGCGGGTATCCGTCAGGAACTCGTTGCGGTAGCCGAACAGGCCGCGGCTGGGGACCAGAAACTCGATCTTCATCCGGCTGCCCACGGGGGTCATCTCCAGCATGTCCGCCTTGCGGCTGCCCAGCTTCTCAATGACCGCACCCACGCTCTCGCTGGGAACGTCCACTACCAGGCGCTCGATGGGCTCGCACTTCTTGCCGTCTATGGTCTGGTACAGCACACGGGGGGGCGACACCTGGAACTCGTAGCCCTCGCGGCGCATGGTCTCGATGAGGATGGACAGGCTCATCTCACCGCGGCCCGCCACGTTGAAGGCATCGGCGGCGCCCTCGATCTCCGTGACACGCAGGGACACGTCCTTCAGCGTCTCGCGGAACAGGCGCTCCCGCAGCTGGCGGGAGGTAACGAACTTTCCCTCGCGGCCGGCGTAGGGGGAGTCGTTGATGGAGAACGTCATCTCCATGGTGGGGGCACTGATCTTCACAAAGGGCAGCGGCTCCACGCAGTCCGGCACGCAGATGGTGTCGCCGATGGTGATGTCGCCGATGCCGGACATGGCGATGATGTTGCCCGCCGTGGCCTCGGTGATGGGCTTTTTGCCCAGACCGTCAAACTCGTACATGCTGACGGCCTTGGCCTTCTTGGCCGGCGCGTCGGGATCGTGGTAGTTGCACACCGCGATCTCCTGATTTTGCTTCAGTACGCCGCGCTCCACGCGGCCGATGGCGATACGGCCCACGAACTCGTTATAGTCAATGGCGCTGACCAGCATCTGGAACGGCTGGTCCAGGTCGGCCTCCGGCGCGGGGATATAGTCCAGAATGGTGTCGAACAGAGGCTTCAGGTCGGTGCCCACCACATCGGGGGAGTAACTGGCGGTACCGTTGCGGGCGGAACAGAACAGCATGGGGCTGTCCAGCTGCTCGGCGGTGGCATCCAGATCCAGCAGCAGCTCCAGCACCTCATCGACGACCTCATGGATGCGCTGGTCGGGCCGGTCGATCTTGTTGATGACCACGATGACGCGATGGCCCAGCTCCAGGGCGCGGCTGAGGACGAAGCGGGTCTGGGGCATGGGGCCCTCCGCCGCGTCCACCAGCAGGATAACGCCGTTGACCATCTTCAGGATACGCTCCACCTCGCCGCCGAAGTCGGCGTGGCCCGGAGTGTCCACAATGTTGATCTTGGTGTCGCCATACTGGATGGCGGTGTTCTTGGCCAGAATGGTGATGCCGCGTTCACGCTCCAGATCGTTGGAGTCCATGACTCGCTCCACCGTTTCCTGATTCTCGCGGTAGACGCCGCCCTGCTTGAGCATCTGATCCACCAGTGTGGTCTTGCCGTGGTCGACGTGGGCGATGATCGCCACATTTCTCAATTTCTCGTTCTGCAAAGGTAAGACCCCTTTCTCTCGGGTATAAATTCACTAACCTTTGTATTATATGCTCTCAAAGAGGTGATTGCAAGCCTTTTCCCCAACTTTTTCTTTCTTTCACCGTTGACAAACCCTCCGTATCTGCGTTACAATGGCAATCGTGGTATGTCTCAGTAGCTCAGCTGGATAGAGCGTGCGCCTCCTAAGCGGCAGATTGTTCGATTCCTTCGAGCAGTGAAAATTGCATAAATCTTAAAAATGTCTCAGTAGCTCAGCTGGATAGAGCACACGCCTCCTAAGGTTGTGCTCTACCAGCTGCCTTACGGGGAAAAGTGATCGTTGCCAGTCTCAATTTAATATAAGTCTCTGTAGCTCAGCAGGATAGAGCGTTCGCCTCCTAAGAATATGTTATAACGACCGCCTTTCGGGCAAAGGCGATTGACATTGAGTAAGTTTGTACCTATAATTGAATAGATTTTAAAGATGTTTCCGTAGCTCAGCTGGATAGAGCGACCGCCTCCTAAGGTTGCGTTACAACGGCCACCTCAAAAAAAACTAAATAAGGGATTGCAGTTCGACTTTGATCGGGCTATAATCATATATCAGACACGTCCATATAGCTCAGCTGGATAGAGCACACGCCTCCTAAGCGTGGGGTCGGAGGTTCAAATCCTCTTATGGACGCCAGTGAACAACGCCGAAAGCCTTTGTTTTCAAGGGTTTTCGGCTTTTCTTATATAAAAAGCTACGAAAAAGCTCTTTCACTGTATGAGATAAAATTCTACTCCAAAATTTGATTTTTGACAACCCCTCCAGAATCGAACGGTTGTTATAAGACAAAATCGCCAGCTAATTTTTAGCAGAAAACGGGCTGTTCTTGCTAATGAAAATGCCCTTCCTGCTAATCAGCCCCAAAATCGTGCCAAAAATCCAGCTAATCAAAAAAGGCGGATGTTTTGAATACCATGCAGTTATAGCAGATAAAATTAAATATCGTTATGTACATAGAGCGTCTATTTGCCCCGCATTGGGGATGGATAGGCGCTCTTTTTTTATGCCCAAACCCATGGGCAAATACAAGAGATTGGAGGTGTTTTATTTGAGCAAGCCTGTTTATACCGCAGACAAGCCGAGCGACTGTCATTACTGCTACTTCTGGACGAATGGCAGAAAGGGCTGCCGTCTGGGTAGAAATAATTGCTACTACTTAATCTCTTTGCCGCCGAAACCCAAGTCGGAATGTGATGGCTGTCCCTATGGGCGAGATCACCCGTGCATTGGTTGGTGTACGAAGAAGGTTATGCGTGAAGTGGGGCTTCGTTGATATGGATGTGTATGAACAGGAATACCGCTTCTACTATTTTGCCCGATGTCCTTACGAAAAGACGGATACGACTTTCCGCAGCATTCCGCTGACAACAGAAAGTTTTCCGCAGAAAGAAGGTGGTGAAGCCGTGTGAGTTTTGATTATTTTTACGGTCAGCAATCCGATCTATTCACATTCTATCGAGTTCCGAAGGTGTTGTTCACGAACGAGAGGTTCTGGAATATTTCTGCCGATGCCAAGATGCTGTATGGCATTTTGCTTGACCGCATGAGCCTGTCTGCCAAGAATGGTTGGATAGATAAAAACGGTAGAGTGTATATCATTTTTACAATCGACGAAGCGAAGATGGCTCTGAACTGTGCTGAACAAAAGGCTATCAAGCTGCTCAGTGAACTTGAGAAGAAAGCAGGATTGATTGAACGTAAGCGCCAGGGTTTGGGAAAGCCCAACCTGATCTATGTGAAGAACTTTATCTCTGCTGTGGATTCACAACTCTTGAATTGTGAAAATCACAATTCTGGAACAATGGAAATCACAACTCAAGAACTTCCGAAATCACAATGTAATAATACTGATATTAAAAATACTGAATTTAGTGATACTGATTCTATCTTTCCTTCCGGAAATGGTGGAATGATGGACGAGAATGACCGGTATCAAGAATACTTTGATTATTTCTCGGATCAGCTTAGTATGGATTTGTTGAAGAAGGATTACCCTTACGATTCCGAAATGCTGGATAACATTCTGGAGTTGATCGTTGAAACAGTTTGCACGAAGCGACCGTTGATTCGCATTGGTGCAGAGGAGCGTCCGGCAGAAATTGTCCGCAGTCGGTTTATGAAACTGAATGCCGAACACATTCGATATGTTATGGACTGCTTCAAGGAGAACACCACAAAGATTAGAAATATCCGTCAGTATATGCTGACTACGATATACAATGCGCCGACGACAATAGACACCTACTACGATGCTCTTGTTCGGCACGATATGTCACACGGATATTTGGAAGGAGGATTTAAGAAATTGAAAATGAAGCGAGAGGAAGGAGAGTGACGATAAATGTCGAAAAAAGCAACCATCATTGCGGTGGTCAATCAGAAAGGAGGCACTGGAAAGACCACCACCACCGAGAATCTGGGCGTTGGCTTGGCTCTTGAAGGAAAAAAGGTGCTTCTGGTAGACACCGATCCCCAGGCTTCCCTGACGGTCAGTTTGGGCAATCCCTGCCCGGATGATCTGTCTCCGACACTTTCCGATCTGATGGGAAAGATTATGATGGAAAACCCTATTACTCCCGATGAAGGGATTCTTCATCATCCGGAGGGCGTTGATTTGGTGCCGTCCAACATCGAACTCTCAGGTATGGAGGTAAAGCAGCAAATTTTTGAAGCTGTTCTGCCTGATGTGTGCTGGTCAGACGGCATAATTTCTGTACCAGTTCCTCGGATTTCTTGGCAGAAATGATCTTCGAGGATGCTACTGCGTCTGTCAGCATTTTCAGTTCAGGATACTCAAACGGTCGGCTTCCCATAAAATATTGGTTTTGGGTACTCTTGACCACCACAATATCAATCCCTGCATCGATCAGCGCATTGGTATCTGCGTAAACAGTCTGCCGCACTGCCTGAATTCCTTTTCCATTCAGATGGGCAATGATGTCAGATACTGTGGCGGGATGGTTTTCATCGGTCCTCTCATAGAGAAACCGGAGTAATTCCAGTATCCGCATATTTGTTGAATTCTGCATACTTCACCTCCTCGATTCTTAAAATGGCCTATTTTGTATGGTGTCCAGCCCCAAAGACCAGAAGCAGGGCGACAGCACAGAGAAGCAGGCCGATCCAATTTCGATCTATAATCAGCTTGATCACCGCCACAAGCAGAAGTCCGCCTGCCAGGAGCACAACGCCATTCATTCAGCGTCCTCCCGAAGCATAGTTTCCCATGTTGATGTCCAGCACCCCTCTGGGCGGCTGGATCAGGGAGTCCTCATACTGGCACTTCCACTGGACCTCCCGGCACATCTGGCTAGCCTCGCCCCCTTTGCCCGTCCCCGTACATATCGTGCTGCACCAGGGATGAATAGTAGCTGTTGATGGTGGTCGGGGCGTTATACAGCGCCGCCAGAAGATATTTTTTGATATTGCGGACATAGGTGGTGTTGTCCTTCATGCAGTCCATAACATACTGAACATGGGAGCTGTCCAGCTTCATAAACCGGGACTTTACCACCTCCGCCGGATAATCGTCTCCGGCAATGCGGATGACTTTGCGGGCAGAACATACGGTATCCACGATCAGGTCAACGATTTCGTCAAGCTGCTCACGGTCGATATGGCTATCCTGCACCAGATAGCTGTACTCGATGTTGTCCAAAATCACTTCACGATAACATTCTCTGGCTCCCATCCGATCCGTTCCCATCCTTGCCTCTGCGGGGGTAGGGGGATTTGATTGGATAGGATTTGATATCTCCGTACTTGATAAATCTGTCTTTGTTTGATTAGTATTTAATTGTGCGGGTTTTTCCGTACACGGTTCCGCCGTATCCGGGACACCCATATTGGAAGTTACATCCGAACCGTGTATCACATGGTAAGCCATACTCCTAAGCGTAAGGTCGGGGGTTCGAATCCCTTCTGGGACGCCAGATAATAACGCCGAAAGCCTTTGTTTTCAAGGGCTTTCGGCGTTATTACTGATCTGAGATCTTTTATTCTCTCGCTGGCAGGGTGAACTTGCTCGAACGACCGTCCGCCCTATCCGATACTTGTCTTTGGTATCGGATAGGGCGGGCAAATTTTTACAGGTCTGTTGTTTTTACTTTTCTGTCACAACCAATTCGATGCCGCGTTGTCAGAGCACTTCCTTCGAGACATAATTGGCGCTTTTTCCGCTGACGGCGGACTCGAAGTCTGCCACCAGCGGGTGCTTGTGCCAGCGGTGCAAATCCTCTGTGAGCCGGTAGGCGGTCAGCTGGAAAAACGGCAGGAACAGCAGGGGCGTCAACAGCGCGTCCGGTGAGGACGGCACAGGCAGATCTCCGCCGTCATCCGTGAAAAAGAACGTCTTTTCCGTGACCAGCGATGCGGCGCGGCTGAGTTGGGCGCCCCGCGCCCGATCATGCGGGTCGGACGCAAGGAAAAACAGGGTGTGGTTGGGCGTCAGGTGCAGCTCCGGGCCATGGAGGAACTCCTCCAGCTCGTAGGCACAGGCGGGTATCTGAAGCGTCTCCATCAGCTTCAGCGCCGCCTCCCGTGCCACGCCCCAGGCGGCGCCGGCTCCCGCGATGCAGACGGTCTGCATGGCGGACAGCTGCCGGTAACGGCTGCGCAGCAACGCCTCCCCTGCCGGGATGGCCTGCTCGTAGGCGTCTGCCCATTGTGCCAGCTTCTGCCGCTCTGCCGCAAGGCCGTCCTCGGAAAGCCGTCCGGCAAGGTGGGCGCTCCGCAGGGCGAACAGGCACAGGAACAGACACAGCGCCGTGACGCCCATGGTCACATAGCCCACGGACTCCTGGCCGCAGCCGTAGTCGATCAGCAGATCTGCGTGCGTCCGGAAGTCGCTGCCGGGGTCAGAGGTGATGCCGATAGCCGTACGTCCTTTGGCGCGGATGGTGTCCAGCGCGTGCAGCGCGTTGGTGCTGTACCCGCTCTGGGAGATGACCACCGCCAGTTCGTCCGCCGGCAGGCAGCTCTCATAGGCGCAGAAGGTGAATGGCTCCGTGACCAGCACCTCGCAGTCCAGCCATTTTCGGAGATAGGGGCGGACGCACAGGGCTGCGTTATAGGACGAGCCACTGGCCACCAGACGGAGGATGCGGACGGGACGGGCGGCAAAGGCCGCCGCCAGCGGCTCCTCCCACTGTCCCGCCAGCTGCTGCCGGAGAACGGAGGGCGTCAGGTATACATAGTCCCGCATGGTGCGCTTTTCCATCAGGCTCCCTCTCTTACATTGTCAGGTCGCCGTCCTTGCTGATCTTGTTGAATATGAGCAGGGAGAGCAGGGTCATCACGGTCAGCACCGTGGCCATGGCGGAGGCGATGCCGTAGTTGCCCCGGACGATCTGGGTGTAGATGGCCACTGTCAGGGTCTGAGTCTTGCCGGTATACAGCAGGATAGCGGTGGACAGCTCGCTGATGAGCGTGACCCAGCTGAGGATGGCGCCGGACAGAACGCCGGAGGACATCATGGGCAGCGTGACGGTAAAGAACGCCTTGGGCTTGGAGCTGCCCAGCGACAGGGCCGCCTCCTCCACATACAGCGGTATCTGCTGCAGAATGGCCACAGAGGAGCGGATGGTGTAGGGCAGGCGGCGCACCACCAGCGCCACCACCATGATGAGCATGCCGCCGGTGAGCACCAGCGGCTCCCGGTTAAAGGCGGAGATCATGGCAATGCCGATGACGGTGCCGGGGATGACGTAGGGGATCATGGAGATCACGTCCACCGCGCCGGACAGCACATTCCGGCGGCGCACCGCCACATAGGCGATCAGCACGGCCAGGAACACCACGATCAGCAGGCTCACCGCCGGGATGACGATGGTGTTCTGGATACTCCTGCCCAGACGGGAGAACATGTCCTGATAGCTCTGAAGCGAGTAGCCGGCCACATAGATCTGGCCGCTGGTCTTCAGGAAAGAGGTGTACACCACATACAGCTGCGGCAGGATGGAGATGCCGACGACTACATAGGTGATAAAATGCACGATAAAGTTGGAAAAGCCGTGGAGCTGCTTCTTTTCGATGCGGTGCAGGGCGTTCATGGAGAAGGCCTGCTTCTTCGCCACAAAGTTCTGGGAGAAGTACACCACCATGGTGATGAGAATCGCGATGATAGCGATGGCGGAGGCGAAGCCCTTGTTCTGGGACACCTCGCCCACGAATTCGTTGTAAAGAATGACGGTGAAGGTACGGTAGCCCTCTCCGATCAGCATAGGAGTTCCGAAGTCGCTCATGGCGCGGACGAACACCAGCAGAGCGCCGGCCAGCACGGTGGGTGAGATCAGGGGCAGCACCACCGTGAAAAAGCGCTTGAAGCCGGTGCAGCCCAGATTTTCGGAGGCCTCCATCAGCGAGGCGTCCATTTTGCTCATGGCGCCCTGCACATACAGAAACACCAGTGGGAAAAGCTGGGTGACGAACACCAGCATGATGCCGTTGAAGCCGTAGATATCCGGCATGGTGATGCCGAACAGGCCGGAGAGGAAGTTGGTGATAACGCCGTTGCGGCCCAGCAGCATGATCCACGCATACGCGCCCACAAAGGGGGCGGACATGGTAGCCATGACGATGCACATCCGCAGGAGCTTTGCGCCCCGGACCTTAAACACCGACATGAAGTAGCCCAGCACCACGCCGACGACCACCGAAGCGATGGTGGCGGCGATGGAAACCTTGAAGCTGTTGAGCAGCGTAATGGAATAATACTTACGGGAGAAGAACTTGGCAAAGTTCTCCAGCGTGAAGTGTACGCCGTCAGAGAACGCCATCTTCAGCAGCAGGCTCAGGGGATACAGCAGGAAAAGTGCGTACAGCAGCAGGATAACAATGGTCGTCCAGCCCCATACGTCCAGCCGAAACCGTTTACTGTTCTGTCTCATAGTCTCAGCCCCTCAAATAGTTCTTTGTGCCGTCCTCGGAGAAAATGTTGATCTTCTCCTCCTTCAGTGTCAGGGTGACAGCGCTGCCGGGCTCCAGCTTCTCGTCGATGGCGGACTCCTGGATCAGCTCCACGCTGGCGCCGCCGGTCAGCTTCAGGTAGTAGTGGGTGTTCAGGCCCAGATACACGCTGTCCTCCAGCACGGCGGAGAGGCCCCCTGCCTTTTCGTCAGCGTGATGTACCACGAATTCCTCGGGGCGGACGGAGACCTTCACCGGTCCGTCAGGGATGGTGCGCCAGCTGTCCCGGGTAAAGCGCTCACCGGTAGGGAACACCAGCGTGCCCTGCTCCATGCGGGCATCGAGGATGTTGGTGCGGCCGATGAACGTGGCCACAAACGTATTGGCGGGACGCTGATAGATATCGCGGGGCGTACCGATGTGCTGGATCTTGCCGGCGTTCATCACAGCGATGGTATCGCTGATGGACATGGCCTCCTCCTGATCGTGGGTGACGTAGACGGTGGTGATGCCCACCTCACGCTGGATCTTGCGAATGGCCTGCCGCATCTCCAGGCGCAGCTTGGCGTCCAGATTGCTCAGCGGCTCGTCCATCAGCAGCACGTCCGGCTTGATGACCAGCGCACGGGCCAGCGCCACGCGCTGCTGCTGGCCGCCAGACAGATTTTCCGGCAGCCGGTCGGCGTACTGCTTGATCTGCATGATCTCCAGAAAGCGGTCTGTCTCCCGGGCGATCTCATCCTTGGGGGTCTTGCGGTTCTTCAGACCGTAGGCCACGTTCTTGGCCACGGTCATGTGGGGGAAAATGGCGTAGTTCTGGAACACCATGCCGATGTTGCGCTTGCTGGGCTCCTTGTCGTTGATGCGCTCCTCGTTGAAGTAGAAGTCGCCGCCCTCAATGGAATTGAAGCCCGCGATCATGCGCAGCAGCGTGGTCTTGCCGCAGCCGGAGGGCCCCAGCAGCGTAAACAGCTCTCCGTCGCGTATCTCCAGATTCAGCCCCTCGATGACGGTGGTGTCCCCGTACTGCTTCTTTGCGTTTTGAATGGTGATCTTGCTCATAGTCCTCTCGCCTTTCTTGATACAGCAAGCCGCCCACCGCATGCGGCAGGCGGCTTGCCAAATAGGAAAATTTAGAAGGTGCCCTGATATACCTCGGTGAACTTGTCCACGATCTCGGCCTTGTGCTCATTGACATACTGCTGGTCCAGAGCCACCGTCTTGATGTCGGAGGCGGGACGGAAGTATTCGGGATAGCTGACGTCATCACGGACGGGACGCAGATCCAGATCGTTGCAGAGGATGTTCTGCACTTCCTGGCTCAGCACGAAGTCGATGAACAGCTTGCCGTTCTCGGGATGGCTGCAGTTCTTGATCAGACCCACGGTGCCGGGAGTCAGAACGGTGCCCTCCTCGGGATAGACGATGGCGACATTGGCGCCGGAGCGGGCCAGCGAGATACCGGCCTCCTCGTAGGTCAGCACAACGGTCATCTCGCCGTCAGCCACGGACTTCCAGGCGGCGCTGGAGCCGCTGGCCAGCTTGCCGTCCAGATTCTTGATGAGGTCGGAAACAAAGCCCCAGCCCTCCTCGTTCTCCAGCGTCAGGCCGCCGAAGTCGGTGAGGATGGTCTCAATGTGCATCATAGCAGAGGAGGAGGCGGTGGGATCGGCAGAGGCGATCTTGCCCTTCAGCTCGGGGTTCAGCAGATCCTTATAGCCCTTGATCTGGATGTCGCCGATCAGGTCGGTGTTGTACATCAGGATGGCGCTGTCCAGATTGTAGTTGGTGCAGTAGCCCAGCGTGTTGCGGCAGCTCTCGATGAGGTTGGCATCCTCGGGGCTGACGTAATCCTGGAATACGTGCTTGTACTCGGAATAGGAGGACTCGCCGCCGCCGAATATCACGTCGCAGTAGGGGGCGTCGCCCTCGGCGTCGATACGGGCCAGCAGCTCGCCGGTACCGCCGGTGATGACCTCGACCTCAATGCCGTAGCGCTCCTCGAACAGGGGAACCACCGCATTGACCTGCGCATCCGTGGCAGCAGAGTAGATCACGAGCTTCTTTTCCTCTGCCGCCGTGCCGTCATCGCCGGCAGCGGGCTCGTCCTTCTGGGTGCCGCAGGCTGCCAGAGACAGAGCTGTCGCCAGTGCCAGAAGCAGGGTCAGTATTCTCTTGATACGTTTCATGTTTTCATGCTCCTTTTTTGTTTTTTGCGGGGGTATGATTTTATTATAGAGCCATTGAAAAATGCGAAAAGCAAAAATCATGCACAAATCCGGAACTATTCTACACACCATTCCCGTCGTTTCGCATAAGCCGCACATCCTGTGCATACTGCGTGGGCGAACAGCCGATCTTCTTCTGGAACACGCCCCGGAAATAGCGGTACTCCGAAAAGCCGCAGGCCTCGGCGATCTGGCTGATGCTCCTGTCCGTCTCCCGCATCATGGCCGTGGCCTTCTGCAGGCGGAAATGGGTGAGATACTCCGAAAAGTTGATGCCCGTCTCGCTTTTGAAGCGGCGGATCAGCAGCGTCTCGCTGTAATGGAACTTCTGGGCCATAATGCCGATGGTGATCTTCTCCGGATAGTGTTCCTCCACATAGGCCATGACCTGCCGCACCGGCTGGCTCTTGCCCTGCTGCACCGGCAGCTCCCCCAGCGTCTGGGTGGTATCCGTCTGGCGGGCCAGCTCGTGGGCCATCAGGCGGTGGTGCTCCAGCTTCTGCTGGGCAAAGCGGATGGCCTCCTCCAGCTCGGAGGCCACCACCGGCTTGAGAAGATACCGCTGCACGCCGCTGTACATGGCGCGCTTGGCGTAGTCGAAGTCGGAGTAGCCCGTGACCACGATGGGCACGAAGAAGTACAGCCCCCGGGTCTGGAACAGCGCGTCCAGTCCGTCCATCAGGGGCATGTTCACGTCCAGCAGCACGATATCCGGCCGGTGCTGGCGGATCATCTCCGCCGCCTCCTCGCCGTTGGAGGCCTCCAGCGGGATGCCGCAGTTCAGTCTGGCCCAGTCCGTGCAGTAGATGATGCCCTTCCGGATCAGGGGCTCGTCCTCCGCGATCAGAACCTTGAACATGTCAATGCTCACCTCGTTTCATCCGCAGTGTCACGCGGGTGTATACCATGTATTCGCTCTCCACGGTGATGGTGCTCTCCTCGCCATACAGCAGGGCCAGACGCCGGGCGATGCTCTGCAGCCCGCTCTGGCGCACGTCCTTCTGCGGCGCGGTCAGAGAGCGCCGCACCTCCTCCAGCCGCTGAGGCTCGAAGCCGGTGCCGTTGTCCGTCACCACGATCAGCAGGAAGCCGTCCTCCATCCGCGCCGTCAGGTCGACATGAAGGGCCTGTTTGCGCAGAAATCCGTACTTCACGCTGTTTTCCACCACAGGCTGGATCCACAGCTTCGGGATCAGCACGTCCTCCACACCGCCGGCTATCTCTATACGGTAGGAGAACTGGCCGTTCTGACGGAAGCGGATGATCTCCAGATAGTCCCGCAGCTTTTCGGTGTCGCTGCCCAGCGTGACCATGGAGCGGCTGGTGTCGGTGCTGTACCGCAGCAGCGCCGTCAGACGGCGGATCATCTCGTCCGCCCGCTCCGGCTCGCCCAGCAGAATGGCGTAGCGGATATTCTCCAGCGTATTGTAGAGGAAATGCGGATGGAAACGGGATTCCAGCTGAGCGATCTCGGCGCTGTTGTTCAGCTTCGCCAGCTCCATGTTCCGCCGGTTCAGCTCGTTGATGGTGTCCAGCATGGAGTTGATATGCGCGGCGATCTCCTGAAACTCGTCGCCGGTATCCAGCCGGATCTTGTGATCCACATTGCCCTGCTGGATGATGCTCAGCTCGTCGTGGAGCGTCTCCACGGAGCGGGAATTGCGGCTGGCGATCTCCCGGGAGACGCGGAGCAGTGTGAAAAAGAGCACGCCGAACATCAGCACAGCGCACAGGCAGCCGATGATGTAATAGGTGCCCCAGTGTCCCCGCTGCAGCAGTGTGTATACCACAAGCCCGCCCACCGCGGGCTGCCCGGCGCTGACCATATACTGCTGGCCGTCTCTGGTGAAGCGGGTCTTTCCCGCACCGGTGAAGCGGTTGAGGTCATCCACCATTTCGGCGTTGCTGGCCACCATGACGGTGCCGCCGGTATCCGTGACCACATAATCGTAGGGCAGGCGTCCCATGGAGCGGTTCCATTCACTGCCGTCCAGCAGCAGGAAGGCATAGCCCAGGCCGTCCAGCTGCCGGGCAAACAGCAGCCGGGAACCGCCGGCCGTCATGTAATAAATGGTGGTATAGACATCCGTGCGCTCCGTCAGCCGCGGGATGACGGACTGGCAGAAGTACAGCAGATGGCTGCTGGGCTCCTCCATGGTGGAAAAGGCCGCGGCGCCGTCTCCGTTCAGCAGGAGCAGGTCACTGACCCGGTGGGAGGAGTAACTGAAGCGGTGGAACTGATAGGACATGTTCAGCTCGGTGATCTCTCCCGTGAGGAAGGACTCCATGACCGCCATGTTGTCCCCGCTGCGCAGATAGTCGGCGCAGGACAGGTAGGTGTCCCGGAATGCCTCGGTGAGCTGGCGGTTGTACTCCCGGTTCTCATAGTAGGTGTAGCCCTCGGAATAGATGGCCAGCAGCACGCCAAACAACAGCAGGAACGCCGTCAGGAGCACGGCGGTGCTGCGGGTGATCTGCGTCTTCAGCCGTTCCTGAAAGCGGGGCGCGGCGTCCGCCGCCCGTTTCATCCCGCTCATAGGAGCCGCAGCCCCCGCCGGGCCGCGCTCTCCAGCATCAGCGCGGGGTCGCAGCCCGCATCAAAGGGAAACGAGCTGTGAGTATGCATATCCGCCGTTGCAAGCATTTTGCAGCACCTCCGTTGAAGTAGTTGGCTGTATTATAGCACACCGCCGTCACATGGCAAGCAGCTTGTCCACCAGCTCCGCTATGGCGTCGTGCTCGCAGTCGTGTTGGAGCACGATGTCCGCCAGCGCCTTGATCTCCGGGACGGCGTTGCCCACCGCAATCCCGATACCGGCGTGCTCGATCATGTCCCGGTCATTCAGGTAGTTTCCGGCGGCCGCCACGTTCTCCGGCGGAATGCCCTCCATACGGCACAGCTCCAGCAGCGCGCTCCATTTGCCGACGCCCCGGGGCGTGATGTCGATGACACCCGGGTCACTGGACACATAGTCCAGCGCAAGACCGCCTCCGCGTATGGCGGCGACAGCCCGGCTCACGTTGCCGCTGGCCATCATGACCTGCACGCCCGCCAGCGGCAGCTCCTCCGCCGAGGCGTAGACCGCCGGGCGGCAGCGGATGCTGTCGGTGTATTCCCGGACGCCGGGGGTCATGCGGCTGACGCCCATGTAGCCGGCGGCGATGACGTAGAGCACACAGTCGTTGTGCCCCAGACACGCACCGGCCAGCGCACGGACGCTTTTCGCGTCCGCCAGATGCAGCGACAGCACGGCGTCGTCCGCCGCACGGAGGATCTTGCCGCCGGTGTTGCAGATGACATAGTCTGCCTCCCGGTGGTCGCCGCACATGTTCCACATGTCAAATTCGTTGCGGCCCGAGGCGAAGCACACCACATGTCCCGCCTGCCGGAACCGGCGCAGCGCCTGCCGTGTCTTTTCCCCCAGCCGGTGATCGCGGCCCACGGATGTTCCGTCGATATCCATGGCCAGCAGCATGCGGCCCGTTATTCTCTTATCCATCGGTTACAGCGCCTCGCAGCCGGGCATCAATACGGGAACTGGCGGTAATAGCGCCGGATCTCCATGGGATGGCGGTTGATCTGCTCCATGTGGGCGTCAATGCGCTGGGTGACGGCGTGGGTCACCAGATGGGAAATGTCACCCCGGAACGCAGGGCTGATGCCGGTGAGGGGGTAGTCGGCAGCGTCGATAATGGTGTAATTGCCGCAGACCCGGGGCAGGAAGTTCTTCACACGCTCCGACAGCGGACGCTGGGCGTCCTCGCCCATAAAGAGGGTCACGGGCGTGTCCTTGTCCACGATCTCCAGCGTACCGTGGAAGAACTCGGCGGCATGGATAGACTTGCTGCGCAGCCAGTGCTGCTCCTCCCAGTAGCACATGGCGTAGGAGTAGGTGGAGCCGTACTGGTTGCCCGCGCCCACGAAATAGTGCATGGCGTCATTGCAGTGCCGCTCCGCAAAGGTCCGGCCGAAGTCGTCCGCCGCCTTCTCCGTCTCCACCAGCGCCTGGGGCAGATAGCGATCATACTCGGCGTACTGCTGCTCGTACTGGGGGAAGTCTCCGGCCAGCTGCATCAGGCGGTCCGCCAGCATGAAGAACTTCAGCTGCTCGTTCTGGGGATAGCGGATGGCGTAGTCGCTGAGCTTCTCCAGCGGGGTATCGGCGGTGTCCACGAAGCCGATGACCACCGCGCCCTGCGCCTTGGCCTTCTCCACCGCCGCCACCACCTCCTGCGTGGTGCCGGTGACGGAGGACAGTACGATCACCGTGTCTTTGCCGATGCGGCGGTTGCCGGTGGTGTTGTACAGCGCGGCGTTCTGCGCGATGATCTCCATGCCGCTGTACTCCTGCACATGGTTCTGGGTCTGCAGCGCGGAGGCGTAGGTGCCGCCGATGCCCAGATAGCAGATGTTTTTATAGCCGCGGCCCGCCACATCCGCCGCGATGCCCTCGATCTCCTTACGGATGGCCAGCGCACCGGCCACGCTGTCCAGCTGCTTCTGCTCGTCAAATTTTATCATAGCTTCCTATCCTTTCTGTTTCAGAATGATCCGATCATTTTTTTGTAGCCCGACGGCTACCGTACATCGTTATCATAGCATAACGCATACGGCCACGCAGGAAAAAAAACTGCACATTTCAGGAAAAAAGCTGTCGGTTTTGCATATGCCGACAGTGGAAGTCTTGCGTGGATTTTGTGCTTTGTGCTATAATTCTGTCACTATCGGACAAGGAGGTCAGTACAGAATGGAACTGGGACTTTTTACCTGCGGCTACCAGTATACGAATATAGAGTCGGCCTTTATTGACGCGGCGGCCTTCGGCTATGATTTTATCGAGCTGTGGGGCGGACGGCCCCACGCATGGGCGCCGGATATGGACGCCGGACGCGTCGCACAGCTGCGGGAGCTTTCCGCCCGGTACGCCGTGCCCATCCGCGTCTACACGCCGGAGCACAACGGCTATCCCTACAACTACATGCTGGGGGACGAGGGACAATGGGAGGACTGCATGCGCTATCTGGCCCGCAGCATGGAGGTATCCTCCCGGCTGGGTGCGTCCCGCACGCTGATCTCCGTGGGGCACGGCGGCCATACGGAGCCGGCGCAGCGCCGGGCGCGGCTGCTGCGCTCGCTGCGCCGGCTGGCATCGGAGGCGCGGCAGGCCGGGCAGGTCATCCTGCTGGAGCCGCTGTCGCAGTTCGAGTCCAACACCTGCACCACCGCGGCGGAGCTGGCAGAGGTACTGGCAGAGCTGAACGACCCCTGCGTGCTTCCCATGTGCGACGTGGTGGCCTCCTTCGTACAGGGGGAGACAGCGGAGACGCTGTACCGGCTCACCGGCGGGGCCATGGCGCACCTGCACATTGCGGACAGCGACGGCCGCAGCGAAAACCATCTCCTGCCGGGAGACGGAGTACTCCCCCTGCGGGAGCAGCTGCAAGCGCTGCGGCGGGCCGGATATGACGGCGCGGCCACCATCGAGCTGGTGTCCATGTATACGGACGATCCCACTTATTACGCAAAATGCGCCATAGAAAGGGTGAGAGAGCTGCTATGAAACGGATCGGATGCGTGGGCGATAACTGTGTGGATCACTACCGTCAGACAGGCGAGGATCATTTCGGCGGCAACCCCGTCAATGTGGCCGTCTACACCCGCCGCCTGGGCGACGGTATCTCCTATGTGGGGGCGGTAGGGACGGACGGACGCGGCGCAGCCCTGCTGGACGCGCTGCGCGGCCGGGGCGTGGATGTCAGCCATGTCCATGTGGACGAGGGCAGTACCGCCGTGACCTATGTGGAGCATATCAACGGCGACCGCGTTTTCGGGGACTACGACGAGGGTGTCATGGCCCAATTTGCCCTGACGGAGGAGGACATCGCCTTTCTGGGCGGTCACGCGCTGGTGGTCAGCGGCCTGTGGGGACACGCAGAGGGATATCTGGCCCGTATCCGGCAGGCCGGTGCGGTCACAGCCTTCGACTGCTCAGACCGGCCGGAGGATCCGGCGGCGCAGACGGCGCTGCCCTGCACGGACATCGCCTTCTTCTCCGACGACGGCTCAGACGATGAAGCGCTGCGGCAGCGGCTGCGGCAGCTGGCGGCGCTGGGGCCGCGCATTGTGGTGGCCACCCGGGGGAGCCGGGGCAGCATGGCCTATGACGGGCAGCGGTTTTACGGGCAAGGCATCGTGCCGTGCCGGGTGGTGGACACCATGGGCGCGGGCGACAGCTTTATCGCCGGGTTCCTCCACAGCTGGCTGGAGGGCCTGGACATCCCCGGCTGCATGGCCTCCGGAGCGCAGTGCAGCGCCGTGACGCTGGCCTATGAGGGCGCCTGGTGATGTGGGCGGCATGTATGCAGAAAGGGCGTGATCTCCACGCCCTTTCTGTATTTCCTGTCTGTATTATTTATTGGAGCAGCAAGGCAGCCTCCGCAGGAAACCTGCGGAGGCTGCCTTGTTTTCTCCCCCTGTGCGGGCGGTCAGTCCCAGCTCTGGTCCCAGTCCGGCCCCCAATCCGTGCCGGGATCGTACACCGGAGACTCCCAGCCTGCGGCGTACACCTTTCCATTGGCGTCATAGGCACGGCCGTCCTGGCCCACGGCGTAGCCCTCCGGCACGGCAAAATACTCCGCGCCGTCGTAGTACCACAACCGCCCGCCGTCCTCCGAGAACCCCGCCTGCGTCAAATCGGCATAGGCCGCGGCATCGCCGTCACGGTAGAACACACCGGAATAGCTGCCGTCTGGCGCCTGGGTCTCGCTGGCCGTGACGTACAGCGCCAAGCTGCTGCCGTCCTGACTGAGCCGCGGATAGGCGAAGCCGTTCAGAAAGAGGTACGGCCCCCTGCCGTCCTCCCTGTCGTAGATGGTGCCGCTGGCCAGCCCCTCCGGTGAACAGGCGATATACTCCCATCGCGCTGTGTCAATGAGCAGCGTCTCCCCCAGGGCGTTCTGCCACATGCCGTCCAACCGGCTCAGCGGCATCTCCGGCAGATCGCTGTCGGCGGGGACATAACTCACGCCGTCCAGCTCCCCCATGCTGCCCTCCAGGCTGCGCAGGGTAAAGCCGCTGCCGCTGCGGGCCAGCAGGTACGAACCGTCACCGTACCGCAGCAGCACCTGTCTATTCCCGATGTCCCACAGATCCCCCTGACCTGTGCGGCCATACCATGTGCGATAGGTATACAGCGCCTCATCCACCCGCAGGGCCAGCATACCGCCGTCCTCACCCTGCCAGGTGGTGCAGTCCTCCGCCAGATCCTCCCAGCGCAGCCACTCCGCCGTCACGGTGGAGCCGGATTCCTCCGGCTGGAACACGTACTCCCCGGTGTCCGCGTCCCAGAACCACACCATCCACACGTCTCCCCCCTCGGAATCGGTGAAGGTCATGGCCACATCGCCATCGCCATCGCCATTCCGGTCGGCAAAGTCAATAGCGGCAAAGGTGTCCCAGGGGTCCTGCACGTCCATGGGGTACACCACCTGTCCGAACAGCTCCTGGTCCGCGCTGTCGCGGTAAAACACAGCGTCTCCCTCATGGACGCATACCAGCACATCGGTGTCCGCGCCGGAGCGCGAGATGGTGCCTGCGGCCTGCACCACACCGGTGGTGCGCCAGTCGCCGCCGGATAGATCCTGCCCACAGGCGCTGAGCGCCACTGCCGCGGCGATCAGCAGCGGCATCAATGTCTTTTTCATAGTCCGCTCCTCTCCACACATAAAAAAATCCACCGTACTTATTGTACGGTGGATCGCTTTTCTCCACTACTAACCAAAGGTTAGTGCTGTGTCATTTCCACAAGCCGCTTGCGCTTGGTGCGGGTATCACCCTCGATGAACAGCTTGGCGTAGATGCGGTTGACGTACTGCTTCACGCTGCCCTCCGACAGATAGAGCTTCTCCGCGATCTCGCGGTTGCTGAGCCGCGCCGCGGCCAGCATGGCGATGTCCCGCTCCCGCGGCGTCAGCACGTGGAAGGCCATCGGCACCGCGCTACGCTGCCGCACCGATGCGCACCGCGCCTCGTACCGCCGCCCCAGCTCGATCATATGCGGCACATCGCCCCGCTGGGGCATGTCCGCCAGCAGCGGCGCCAGATAGCGGTAGTTCTCCACCACCGGCATCACCAGTCCGTCCGCCGCTGCATCCTGCAGCACCTGCTCCAGAAGGCCGCGGGCTTCCGCCCGCCGCCCCAGCATCTCACAGGCTCCCGTCGTCTGGAGCCGCACATGCATGGCCACCAGCGCGTAGTGCATGGCGTCACACACCGCCAGCAGCTGCTGGCTGCGGCCGATGACCTCCGCATAAGCTCCCTGGGCCAGGTACACCTGGTTCTCGATGAGCTCCATCATGGGCTTTCCCGGCGCCAGATACCGCACCGACGCCAGCCGGTGCTCCCGAAACACCTCCGGAATGCTCTCCGTCTCGCCGATCAGCGCGTGGTAGTAGGCATCTGTACTGTTCAGGATATTCAGCCACGCCGCGTTGTGCTGGCACAGCAGTTCCCTGCGCCGCTGGTCAAAGTCCTGCCGCGGCGTCTCGCCGGTACACAGACTCAGCCGCCACGCCAGATGGTCGCAGCACAGGGCCATGTTCTCCTGTCCGTTGTCCCGGATCTGGGCGTAGGCGCCGGCCAGTGCGATCCGGGCATCGTCCAGCTGGCCCCGCAGAAACGCGGCCTCGCCCCGCATGATGTGCTCCGCCCCCTGTCCGTGGCCGTTGGTAACACAGTAGTAGTGGGGCATGCACTCGTCCATCTCCGCCAGCTCGCAGTCCAGCCGACCCGCCTGCCGATGGAACATCATCAGCACCGACGGGGACCCGAAGGTCCAGCCGCCCTGCCGCCGGATACTCACCGCCGGACGGGACATCTGGGCGCTGGCGCTGCGGTGCAGGCGGCTCATACCCGCGATGTCGTTGTAGAGCAGGAAGCTCATGATGAGGTCGCACTCGCCCCGCAGGTTGCCCCGCTCCTCCCCGGACATATCGGGCCGCGCATCAATGGCTGCCAGCAGCTGCTCCTTCAGCCGCAGCATCTCGGGGATGCGCCGCCAGTTGAACATGCTGCGCATCAGCACCAGCATGGCCAGCGGGTGCCGCTCCAGTACCTCCGGCAGGCACCGGTCCAGCCAGGAGAGCACCTGCTCCGGCGGCAGCAACGCGAGCAGGATGCCCGCGTCCTTCTCCACCACCCGCAGCACGCCGTCAAAGTCCTCCGCCCCGCCGTAGGCCCGCAGGGCCTGGAGATACTGGCCGCGTTCCTCGTACCACTGGCCGTACCGGCGGCGGCAGCGCTGCTGCGATTCCGGCGGCAGCGTCCGGAAGGTCCGCTGGGCACACTCCTTCATCATGTGGTGGAATCGGTAGGTCACGCCGTCCGGCAACCGCGTCACAAAGGCGTTTCGTGCCGTCAGGTCCGCGATCTGCGACGCCGCGTCCGCATATTCGGTGACGGCCTGCGCCATCTCCTCTGTGAACTCGTCCGCCAGCCCCAGCATGGCCAGAAACGCCTGACGCCGCAGGGACAGCGGCTGGATCATGGCGGCGGAGAACATGGTGTAGATATCGGAACCGCCGTCCGGCAGTGTGCCACGCTCCGCCAGCGTCTGCAAGCTCAGATACGCGGCGGAGAACCAGCCCTCCGTGGTGTGCAGCAGCTGCTCCACCTGGTGGTCGGACAGCTCTGCGCCGCACCGGCGGGCGTAGGCATCCAGTTCCTCCCGCTCCAGGCGCAGCTGCGCCGCGCCGATGCGCCAGACGTGCCGCCCCAGCCGCAGCACCTCCTGGGGCGGCAGAAACTCGTCCCGCCCCGCCACGATGAGGTGCGCGTTCTCCGGCAGCCGGCGGGCCAGCACGCACAGAAAGGCCGACGCCCGTGGGTCTGCCAGCAGGTGAAAATCATCGATAAAGAGATAGCACGGTCCCAGAAGTGCCAGCGTGCGGCACAGGTCGTCGATGAGCAGGCTGGCCGACGCCTCATCCTGCGGGCACTCGTAGTCCCGCAGCAGGTCTATCCCCGCGTGGGTAAAGGCAGCCTGCACGCTCTGCCAGAAGATAGGCAGACTGTCGGAGTAGACGCTGACGCGGAGCACCGCTGCCTGCTGCTGGCGAATGCGCTCCGCCAGATACCAGCTGACCGCCGTGGTCTTGCCGTAACCCATAGGCGCCACCACTGTAGTCAGTGCGCAGTGCTCAATGGGCCGCAGCTCCTCCCGCAGCCGCTGGGAGATATAAATGGTATTGCCCTTCCAACGCTGTTTCGCCACAGCGTTTCCCCCTCTCTGTCCCGCCCTGCGGCGGGTATGTCTGATGTGCGCTGCGGCCCTCACGCCGCGTTGTCCAGCCGTGTCAACGGCCGCTCCCAGCGGGGCGTGCCCCAGCCGGTGGTGTCAAAGCCGCTGCGCACCGCCTCCGCCATCAGCGTCAGCTTCTGCCGGATGGCGGGCTGCGCCGCCAGTTCGTCGGCAAAATCATCGGAGCCCATGATGTACTCCATGATGCGGGCGCGGTCCTCCCGTGCATTCATGGTGGAGTAGTTGTCCACGAAGTGGACATCCTGCCCGCCGCCGAAGAACAGCCAGTCGCCGTCCGCCTCACTCATAGCCGTGTCGTAGTCCTCATAATAGGTGAAGCCCTTAGGGTTGCAGGCAGCCCATGCTTCGCTGTCGATGGCGTCCCACTGCAGGCTTGTCAGCCGGTCCTCCGTGGCATGCCAGATCTCGTGACACAGCAGTTCCTCCGGCGCACCGGCGTTCACCGTATAGGCGACGTAGTGCCACAGGGGACTTTCGAAGGACAGCCCGATGACGCTGTAATCCATGTGGAAATCCGCCACCGGCAGGAACTGTACACCGCCCTCCCCCAGCTCTGTGCGGAACTGGGCGAAGAAGCCGTCCGGGTACAGAGCCAGCGTCCGGTCCAACGCCTCCAGTGCCTGATAGATAGCGCCCACCTCGTCATCCAGACCCGCCTGGTCGGTGGTGACGATCTCTTCCCCCGACGCCTGGCAGGGCTGGGCGCATTGGCTGGACAGCCGGATGCTGACGCTGTACTTCTCCTCCAGCCGGTCGGCGTAATGCCGCAGCTCCTGCATATTATCCGGCAGCTCACCGCCGGCCAGCTCGCCCCAGTACACCTGAGGGATGCTCTGGTCCACCGTCATGGGCGACGGTGTCTCCTCCGCGGCGCTGCACGTCTCGAATGTCAGCTTTGCAGGGTCCACCGCCGTCAGCACGTAGCTGCCGCTGCCCTGCCGGTACAGTACGTTCACCAGCACCTGCGCCTCCGGCAGCCAGCAGCTGTTCAGCTCCATGCCGCCATCCATGGCGCAGTGCCCCACTGTCTGGCCCAGCCGGTACAGCTCCTGACCGCCGCCATCGCCCCCGCTGCGGTAGGCGTACTGGGAGCCTTCGATCATCTCCAGCTCCATGGCCATGTCGCCCAGCTCCGTGGCCAGTCGGTACGTGCCGTCCTCTGCGGCGTACCGCAGGTCACAGCTCTCCTCTTCCTTGAAGGATCGCAGGCTGATGCCGTATTCCGTGAAGCTCATGCCCTGCACTGTGTCCTGAAGCATCAGGCACTTCCCGCTGTCCAGATCCACCAGCGCCATGCCGCACTCGCTGCTGTACGGCGACAGCATACACCACAGCTCCAGCACATTCTCCGTAGGGTGGTACTCCCCCGTAAATGCAAAGCGCAGGTTTTCCTCCAGCTTCACCAGCAGGGTATCGCCGGTGGCGGTGTCTTGCCGATACAGCGCCGTCCCGCTGAGGTAGTAATACGACGCGCCATCGTGACTCAATACGCCGCCGGGCTCCGCAGGCCGGAACTCTCCGGCGTCCTCCAGCTTCGCGTTCAGGAACCGGTACACCATTTGGGTGCTGTCGTCCCACTTGTAAAATGCCAGGCGGCCGTCCTGAAATGTCTCCTCCGCCATGGTCCAGGCGCCGTCCAGCCGGCGCTCTGCCTCCAGACGGTCCCGCTTCACGTCCACTATCTGCTCGGTGGTCCTGTCGCTTTCGTAGTCTGTCCAGCACAATGCCGCGCCGTAGCCGCCGGTGCCGGTCATGGCGGGATAGCCCTGGATATCCACGCAGGACAACTCCGTCACCGCCTGACGCAGCCCCGTCTGCTGCCCGCCGCAGCCGGTCAGCGCCCATATCATCAGCACCAGCGCCGCCGTCAGCAGCACCAGCCTGTTCCCGCTCCTCTTCATCGGCCGCTCCTTTCCCTGAAAAACAGGGCCTCTCCCGTGAGGGGAGAGGCCCCAGCCGTTTGCACGTTATCCCGCCGCGCCCAGATCCAGCGTCAGCGGCTCCTCATAGGACGCCGCACCGGCGATGGACCCGATGGGCAGATAGACGTAGAGATTTCCCGCCGCATCCGCGTAGGTCATCACATCCAGATTGATATTCTCGTCGGACAGCGTCCATGCCCGCCGCTCGGCCACCAGCTCATCCGTGTCGCCGCCAATACCGGCGTACTTCCCGTCAAACCTCTCGGCTGCCGCCTGACGCACTGCCGCAAGGAACGTCTCCGGCTCCACCTGCAGCGTCTCCAGCAGCTGTGCCGTGGTCATCTGCTCCCCCGTGGCCGTGTCGTACAGGTACACGCTGTGCGTGTTCATGTCGAAGCCCCAGCCGCAGGATACGATCAGAGACAGCACGTTGCCGCACTGATACGTCTCCCACGTGATGTACATGCACGACAGGCTGACGCCGCCGGCCATGCTCTCCTGCGCCTCCCGCACGATGGTGCCGTAGGTCTCATCGATGGTCCGGTTGATGGCCGCCGCGCCTTCCGTCTCCGCCAGCAGCTGGGGCACGCGGTAGGTGTAGCGCCCACTGTTGCCCACGCCGTCGGTGTAGTCAAAGGACTCGCTGTAAAGTTCCTTCACCTGCGGCGTCTGGTGTACTGCGCCTGGCGTGAAGTTGTAGATCGTCCCCTTCTACGTGATGGCATTCAGCATGCCGTCCGCCAGGCTCAGGCACGGGACGTACAGCACCTCGCCGCTGTCCCCCGCCACCGTCACCGCCAGGTTGGCCATGATGTCGCTGACGTTGCCGCGCAGGCACACCGGCGCACCGTCGGCGCTCTCGTACAAGATGTCGCCGTAGGGCGATGCATCGTTCAGCGGGTCATAGCTCTGCACCGTGACCTTGGCGCTGCTGTCCGCAGACACGATGCAGTACACCTCGTCGCCGTCCTGCTCCACCACCTGCTGCTCCGTCATGTCCGCCAGGAAGGGGAACGTCTGGGTCCAGCCGCTCTCACTCAGCCACGCCAGCACGTCATCGCCCTGCATATAGCCCAGGAATGCCACGCCGCACTGGCTGCCGCTGTTCGCGATCTCCTGCCGCAGCAGGGCCAGCGTGTCCGTCTCCGAGGTCTGATCCTTATTGTTTTCCGCGCCGCCGCAGCCCGCCAGTATCAGCAGGCACGCAGCCAGCAGCAGTGTCCATACTCGTTTCATAGGTTTCCTCTCTGCGGGCCCCGCCCGCGTCCGCAGCCCCGCGCCGTCGGCGCCGGGGGTTGTTGTGGTTGCTGTGTCTGTTCTGATTATATAAGAAGCCTATGCAAATTGCAATCCCTCATCGCGCCGGGGGGGATGTTCCGCGCTCTTGGGCGCGGGGATATTTCGCTCTCCGGAGCGCCCCGCTTTTGCCAACAGCGGCAAAAGCGGGTAAAAACGAGCAATAGGCCAACGGGAACGCCGGCCCCTACGGGGTACAGGGATGTGCATCACGGGAAATGCGGGGTATGTATATCGGGCACGGCAAAAAGCGCAGCGGGCGGGGCGTTTGGTGTCATTTTGCCATTCGTATGTATAGTACCGTACAAGCCATAAAAAGAGAGGACCGGCCAGCCGGTCCTCTCTTTTTATATTGTTCTTCAGCCCTGGGAGCGGATGTAGCAATCATATTCGCCGCCCCAGTAGAGAATGTTTTCGTCCGCCACGGTGACATTGTACTCCACGTCATCCAGCATGGTGGAACGGGCGAACCAGCTGCCCTCCTCCTGGGAGGGGATGAGCTCGCCGTAGTCCATCATGGCGTCCATGTCGCCGGTGCAATCCAGCAGGGTCCAGACGCCGTCCGCAGTGATCTCCAGGCGGCTGTCGCCGTCCACGTCGCCGTCCTGATACCAGTCGCCGGCCAATACAGAGACGTCTGCCGTGGGTTCGGGCTCCACGTCCTGGAAATCGTCAGGCGTGCCGGAGCCGCCGTAAGTGAAAGTGCCGATCTCGGCCACGGTCAGCTCCGCGCCGTCCAGCTCACAGCGGTAGGCTGTGCCGTTGTGGTCGTTGTAGGCGTAGACATAGCCGTACTCCTCCACATACTGGAGGTAGCCGCTGTACTCCCAGTTGGCGCCGGCGTAGAGAAGCCAGCGGACCTCGCCGCTCTCCCCGGGCTCCACCTCAAAGCTGTCGTAGTCACCGGTGCCGTTGGACCAGATGCCCAGATAGTCGCCGTAGTCGAACTGAACAGTGTCGTCCTTGGCCATGTCCTGGATAGTGTCGGGAGCGCTGTCGTCAGACCCGCTGCCGCAGGCCGCCAACGTCAGGCAGAGGGCCGCCAGCAGGGCCGCCAGCACCGTTCGCCGCAAAAACTTGTTCATGCTCATTCCTCCTGATCGTTCCGTTTCCCGCGCCGCAGGCCGGACGCCGCGGCGCCGCGTTCCGATGGCACTTCGCGCCATCGTATGCCATTATATGGCAGGCAGTGCGGGATAACGATTAACCAAAGGTTAGGGATTCTGGGCAAAAAAAAGAAAGACGCATAGGCGTCTTTCTTTTTTGACTGTGTAAGAAACTTACTTCAGCTCGACCTTGCCGCCGGCCTCCTCGACCTGCTTCTTCATAGCCTCGGCATCGTCCTTGGACAGAGCCTCCTTCAGGGTGTGGGGCACGCCCTCGACGGCAGCCTTGGCCTCGGCCAGACCCAGGCCGGAGATCTCGCGGACGACCTTGATGACCTTGATCTTCTGAGCGGCATCGAAACCGGTCAGGACCACGTCGAACTCGGTCTTCTCCTCAGCGGCGGGAGCAGCAGCGCCGGCAGCGGGAGCAGCCATGGCGGCGGCGGAAACGCCGAACTCCTCCTCCAGAGCATGCACCAGCTCGGACAGCTCCAGAACGGTCAAACCCTTGATCTCTTCGATCATAGCAGTAATCTTCTCAGACATTGTGATAGCCTCCTATTTGTGAGATTTTTGTAAAGTGTGTGCGGGCCTGCCGCCCGCGGGGGTCAGGGAGCCGATTTACTCGGCGGCAGCGCCGTCTTTCTCGGCGATCTGCTTCAGCACGCAAGCCAGGGCGGAAATGGGAGCCAGCATGGTACCCAGGACCTGAGCCTGCAGCACGGGCAGAGCGGGGATAGAAGCCAGAGCATTGACAGTTTCCATGGAAACGACCTTGCCGTCCATGAAGCCGCCCTTGATCTCGAACTTATCCTTCAGCTTCTTGGCGTAATCCGCGATCACGCGTGCGGGGGCGACGGGATCATCAGCGCAGATAGCCAGAGAAGTGGTACCGTTGAGCTGATCGTCCAGTTCGTTCAGACCGCAGTTGTTGAAAGCGAAACGCAGCAGGGTGTTCTTGATGACAGCGTATTCCACGTTGTTGTTGCGGCACTCAGCGCGCAGAGCGGTATCCTCTGCCACGGTGATGCCCTTGTAATCAACGATGACGCCGGCGGCTGCGTTCTGCAGCTTGTCGGTCAGCGCCGCCACGATCGCCTGCTTTTCAGACAGAACCTTTGCGTTGGGCATTCTTTGTTTTCACCTCCGTCAGAATTGTCGGTGCGTTCAAAAAAGGAAACCGTCCCCATGCCAAAGGACATGAGGACGGTGAAAAGCAATCATTACGATGTGCCATCCTCGGCAGGACTTACGGCTTCCGCCACCTGCTGTCTTTGGAACGCAACCAATATTATACCAATGGCATGACGGCTTGTCAAGCCAAAGATAACGGTTTTTTCAGCCTGGCGGCTTGTAATATTAAATGCGAAAGAACAAATACCACGTCGAATGACGGGTACGCGTTCTATCGCATTTATTTTTTTTACCATAAAAAGCCCGAAAGCGCAAGGAGGACGCGAAAATGAAGCACGTTTCTTTTGAAGAGTACGAAGCCGCGAAAGCCGAAATCATCGGCGGAGTTCACTACATCGAGAAATCCACGATGGAAAACGACGTGATTCACAAGACCTATTCCACCGAAGAGAACGGCACGTTCTACGAGGTGAACGACAAAGGCCGCGTCGAGTTTTGGAGCGACAAGCATTCCGAAAGCCGGATTTACGACGAAAACGAGCGGGCCACCGAAACGGACAAAAAGGCGGGGCCGGGCTACGGCGATTTGCTGGCGGAGAGAATCAGAGCGAACGCCGACGCGTCGAAGCTGACCGACTTTGAAAAGTTCGTCCTTGACCGCGGCTATATGTTCGCAACGGAAGCGGACTTGAAAGCCGGGTACGACCGCAAATGGAAAGCGAACCACGGAATCGCCCTAACGCTGGAAGAGTTCACGGCGGAAGCGGAATGCAGGGGCCGCAAGCTGGACACCTTGCAGGAGGTTTACCGGGTCATTTCGGAACACATCAAGGCCGGGCGGCTGACTGCGGGTGCGCTGATGGACTATGCGTATTACGCATGGTGTCTGAGAAAGCCGGAAGCAATCATCGCATATCAGATCGGAACGGGAAAAGACACGCCGGTTCACCAGAAATGGGCGGTCAATAACTGTTCGCAGGAAATCACGGAAGCGGAAGCCCGCGTTGCAGTTTGCGAAGAATTCGGGTTCGAGGTTAGCCGGGTCCGCATCATCGGGACACCGTACTACGACGCGACCGACTGGAATTTCATTCGGTTTGACTGCGCCGGGCGGTGCTGGCTGATGAAAAATGCTTCCCTCTATCCCGTCTACGAATAAAAAAGCAGAGGGGCGGCGAAAGCCTGCCGCCCCTCCCGGAAAGGTGGTAAGGAATGGGCTGTATTTTTAGGCCGGAAGCGCTTTCGTGGGAGGACATCGACGGCGGGCGCGGCGAAATGACGATGGAAGCAATCAGGAACTTCATAAGCGAATATTGCTATCCTGACGAATACGCCGACTATGGCGACGATGAAGAACTACCAAACGAACTTGTTTTCTTTGCGGAAATGTGGGAAAGGCTGGACGGCTACTACACGCCGATTTCAGACAGTTTCCAAACGGCGGCGGTTCTTTCGCTGATTGACGGCGCATTTTTCGACAGCATGGCGGCGGACAGAATTGCCGAAAAGCTGACAAAATCGGCAACAAAGCCGGATTTGGTGCGGATTATTACGCACGTCGCAAGCGCCTATTGCTGGTATGTGTCGCTGAAAGCGCGTGTCGAAAAAGCAAAAGGCGAAGAATAAGCCGCAACGGTGAAAAGAAACGGGGTGAAATGGTGCGGCAGTACAGATACATAGACTTTCAGGACCGCAAGGAGATTTCCACGCGATACCTGAACGGCGACCGGGTGGCGGACATCGCCGACGGGCTGGGCGTGACAACCGCTACCGTCTACCGGGAGTTGAAACGTGGCGAAACGGGCGGGCTTGACCGCAACCAGCGGAGAGCATACAACCCCGTTCTTGCACAACAGCGCGTGCAAGAGAACTTCAAACGCCGCGGCAAAACCGCGGTCAATTCGTAAAGGAGGTTCCACGGTGAACAATTTTGAAGAAATCACGAAGAATCCGGAAACGCTGGGCGCTTTCTTGCGGGGCCTGCCCGTCATTGAAGCGCCGTGGGACGAAGCATTCCAGCGGAAGTATTGCGCCGGGTGTGGGAAAGTCAGTTGTGACGATGGTAGCCCTTGTCCGTATGAGGACAAGCGGAACAATCCGCTTTGGTGGCTGTCAGAGGAGAGCGAGGGAACGCAACGTGCTTGAAATCGTACCGATGACGCTTAGAGAAGCAAACGCGTTTGTCGAGCAAAACCACCGACACCACGGGGCAACCGTGGGGCATAAGTTTTCCATTGGGCTATCTGACGGTGAAAAAATCGTAGGGGTTGCCATTGTGGGCCGTCCTGTATCGCGCCACCTTGACGACGGTTGGACATTGGAGGTCAACCGACTTTGCACGGACGGAACCCGCAACGCCTGTTCAATGCTTTACGCCGCGGCATGGAGAGCGGCGCGGGCGATGGGCTATAAACGGGTAGTCACCTATATTCTGGACACAGAAAACGGCGCAAGCCTGCGGGCCGCTGGGTGGAAATGCGTTGGACAAGCCGGGGGCCTGCGCTGGACAGGGACCCGCCGCCCGAAAGTGGACCTTTGCCCCGCACAAATGAAAATCAGGTTCGAGCGGGAGGAAACAACATGACGAAAAAGGAACAGCACCCCGGCGGGGTCAAGTTGACGGCGAAGACGGCCCGCACCCTCGCAATGCAGGAGTTCGGGACCGCCCGCGGCCTGACGAAAAGTACGTCATTCGTCGGCGTGTACTTTATGGAGTTTGGAAACCTGCGTATCGAGATTTGCGCGGACACGGCTTGCATTGTTGTTCGCGTGGTTCTGTCCCACGGTACGGGTTCCAGCGTGAAATACTTTGACCCGGACACCCTGCAAGAAAACTTCAAGGCTATCGACAAACACCGTGAAGACGAAGACCGCGCCATTATCAGTGATTGGGTCAACTTGAACGGCCCGGAATACTGCCGGAAGCAGGTTGAAGCGATTTGGAAACAAGGAGGTTGAAAACGTGGTAGGAAACGGAAAATGCATCGCAAAAGAAGCGACGAACGGCGTTATTTACGACAGCACCGGACAGATCGTACATAATGGGTTGTTGGAGATTTGCCCGTTCTGCGGCGAAATGAACAACCATTTTGGAAGCGGCGGAAGCGTGAACATTTGGACGGTTGGCGCGATTGAACGCAGGGAGTGTACGAAGTGCCGAAAGCAGTTCCACACAATCAGCCTGACGGTTCCGCCCGATGAAACCCCGGAAGCGTTCTATTTGCGGGTCATAAAGGCGGTGACAGCATGAAACGTCAATTCTGCTTGCCCTGCTTCCTCGAAATCAAGAAAGCCGGGAAACACGATATTGAGCGTGTCCGCGGCGGCGTGAATATGAAAATCACCTGTTGGCGGTGCAAGCGCCGTCGTTTCGGGGCCGAATACGAGATTTCCCGGAAAGGCGGTGTGTCCCGTGACAACGGCTGATTTGAAGCGGGCATTCATGGACGAACGCCCGGTACGGTACAACGGCATCACCTACCAGCGAGTAACAGCGGTGATTTACCGCAAGACCCCGGACAAAACCGGGTTGCTGGTACAAGGTGAACTGCTGGACAAGAACGGACGTGCCGTTATGATCGCGGCGGCGGAGCGAATCGAAGTGGAGGAACCGAAATGACACAAGAGATTATCACAATCACCGTTGAAGCCGGGCAAATGACCGCCCGGCGGAAGACCCTGAAAATCGCCCAGCACCGCCCGGTCCCCGTGTGGGCTATCGTGAAGTATGCGGCCCTGACGATTGCCGGAATTATGCTGTTTCGTGAGGGCGCGGCCCGTGCGCTGGCCTACCGGGGCTATTTTGCCGTCGGCGGAGAGGTTTTCGCCCTCTTCCTCCCGGTTTTCTATTACTGCCTTTCCCGGACGGTCCGGGACCTTATCACGGACATTAAGAACGGCTTCAAGCCGGAATATGAGGAGGACTAAACCATGAAGAAAATTTCGCAGATCGAAACGGGCGGGCGCTTCCTGTACGGCGGCGTTGAGTGGGTCAAGCTGTACGCAGGCGACGGGACCGTTGCGATTTCCGCCGAACCCGTCTTTGAACGCGCTTTCGACGAAGACAACAAGAACGATTGGCGTTCTTCTTCCCTGCGCCGCGAACTGAACGGCGCGTTCCTCGACGCGCTGGTTGCAGAGGGCGCGGACCGGGCGGCGTTCCTCGATTGGGAAAGCGACCTGACCGCCGATGACGGTATGACCGACTACGGGACCGCCACCGACAAAATCGCTTTGCTGTCGGACAAGCTGTATAGAATGTTCCGCGGCATTATCCCGCGCGTGGACGCGTGGTGCTGGAACCTGACCCCGTGGACCTGCGGCGCGTCCTACTCTTGCGGCGTCCGCAGCGTCGATTCTTCTGGCGCGATGAGCTGGAGCAGCGCTTACCGCGGCTTCGGCGGCGTTCGCCCGCTTTGCTATCTGAAATCCGAAATCTTGGTATCTGTCCCCGGAGAGGACGACGAAGAGAAAAACGTTGAAGTCGCCGAAGAGGACCGCGCACAGCTTGTTCTTATCGCAAGCGACAGAATTTTGAATGCCCTGAATGAATACCCCGTGGAAGTTTGGGGCGAAGCGCTGGGCGCGGCTGTGGCTTCTCTGTTCACGTCGAAGCAGGACGCGGCGCAGATCGCGCAGGAAGACAAAGACAAAGCGGCGGAGGTCTGAACCCCCGCCGTCGTGAAAACTGGATAAAGAAAAACCGCCCCGCGTTTGCTTGGGAGAGCAGACGCGAAGCGGGTTCCGCCGATGAAAATATATCAGCTATCAACCTACCGTTAGTATATCAAAAACGGCGGAAAAAGTCAACAAATAACGCCGTTTTTGCGCGGCGTGGCGGGCTTGTAATGGGTATTAACGTTCCTGCGATTAGCCTTGTCACGCATGACAACAGGACCGGGAAGAAAGACACGCCCTATCCGGTGTTCTTCTCGCCTGCATAGACAACTACACACGCCGGAAGTAAAGCCCCGCCCGCTTCCTCTACCCGCAAAAGGAGTGAAGCAAGTGCGAAGTTTTATGAGAGAAAAGAAAATCTACTGCGGAAAGCATTATCGGGAGGTAGATATATACCCCTACACCGCCGCGCAACTGACAGCATCTACGCGCGGGAAGAGGTCAAAGAAAATCAAGGAAACGGAGCCGAAGCAAAAGAACCTGAATGACAAGAACGCCCGCCGCTACTTCACGCAGACGGCGAACCTGAATTTCGGTTCTGACCCGGAAGCCCTGCACGTTACAGCTACATACAGCGGAAAATATCTGCCCGACACGGTGGAACAGGCCGAACAGGAAGCAACAAACTTCCTACGCCGGGTCCAGTACCGCCGGAAGAAAGAGGGCTTGCCGCCGCTAAAGTACATGATCGTTACCGCCTACACCACGAAGCGAAACAGCGAAACCCCCGTTCGTATTCATCACCACATCATTATGAACGGCGGGCTTGACCGTGACGTTGTGGAAGACCTGTGGAGAAAACGCAGACGCAAGGGACAGAAAAAAGGCGACAAAATCGGCTTTTGTAATGCTGACCGCCTGCAAGCCGATGAAAACGGCATAGCCGCCCTTTGCACCTACCTTGTGAAGCAGGGGTGCGGGAAAAAGCGGTGGAATTCCTCGCATAACCTCGAAAGGCCGTACAGCCGGACGAACGACGGCAAGTACAATCGCCGTCAGATTGAGAAGTGGGCGAAAGAACACCCGCCCCGTGAGTTTTGGGAAAAGAAATATCCCGGCTGGACCCTGACAGACGATGACTACGGCGTTCAGTACGAATACAACGACTTCACGGGCTGGGCGGTCTACCTGAAATTGCGAAAGAAAGAGTAAAGAAAGGGGCTGTTCAATATGGCAAGGCCGTTCAAAATCTGCCCGGACTGCGGCGCACACCTCGACGCTTCCGAACCCTGCGACTGCAAGGACGCAATCGAGCGGGAGCCGCCGAAACCGCGGGAGCGGTTGAAACTGCTTGCCGTCTGCCGGGAGGTAGACAAGGAAAGCGGGCGCGTCAGCGTTTACCCGCTTGACCTCGAAATCACAAGCGAAGTCATTACAAGCATGAAAATGCGGGCGCAGTTCAACCCGGAATTGCGCTACTTCACGACCACGACGGCACGTTGGGACCGTTACGGCGAAGTCATGGCGGGTATCCTGAAACGCCGCACGGTGAGCCGGGCCGATTTGGACAATATCGGGGGTATCTGCGAGATATGAGAAGAAATGAGCCGACCCCGGAAGAACAGGAAGTCGAAGAAATGAAGCAGGCCGCGCGGGTCATCAAGGAAATTTGCGACCGCAGGACGGCGGACGACGCTTGTTCGTTCTGCCCGTTCTACGATATGTGCCGCACGGAACCTTACACATGGGAGGTATGACAATGACGGAGCGGGAACGCCTGTTAGAGAAGATACGCAAGGTTCAAGCCCTTGCAAACCGCGGCGCAGACGGCGAAAAGCAGTCAGCCGCCGCCCTGCTTGATAGGCTGATGACGCAATACGGCATCGACGAAGCCGAAATAGCGGAAGAGCGTTTGGAAAAGTGCTTCTTCCGTTACAAGACCCCGTATGAAAGAAAACTGCTGGTTCAGGTGATTTATACCGTGACCGGGAAAATCCCCTTTAAGTGCGTCGGGTCCTATTCAGGCCGCGCACGAAAGCAAGTCGGAATTGACTGCACCGCGGCGGAACGGCTGGAAATCGAATTCAGCTATGAGTTTTATAAAGCCGCGCTGGAAGAGGAAATGGAACGGTTCTATTCGGCGTTCATGATGAAGAACGACATCTTCCCGCCTGATTCCAAAAAGGCCGAAGAAATCCCGGCGGCGGAAATCAGCCAAAGCGAAGCGTTCAAACTTCAAGCGCTTATGGCGGGCATGGGCGACCACACGCGCCGCCCTGTATTGGGAAGCGGGGTGGAACCGTGATAGACAGCCAACGCGCCGCCCTGCGGTATCAAAACAAGGTCAACAACGCACAGGGCCACTTTTTCGAGAGTGCCATAAAAGCCGCCTGCACCCTCTATTCTGACCGGGAGTGGGCCGACGTAGACAAAACCCCTGAACCGTTCCGCGTTCTGGAAAAGAGCCGCGACGGAAAGTTCAAGGGACGCTTTACCGCCCGCGCACAGCCGGACTTTCAAGGAACGCTTGACGGCGGGCGCTCCATAGTCTTTGAAGCGAAGTACACAACGACAGATCGTTTGAAGTGGGACGTTCTGACACAGGAACAGCGGGACACGCTGGAACGCCACGCCCGGCGGGGTGCGCTTGCCGCAGTCTGCGGCGGGATTGGAAACGAATTCTTCTTTGTTCCGTGGACGGTGTGGCGGGACATGAAAGAGCATTTCGGCAGAAAGTACGTTACCGCGGCGGACCTCGAACAATGGCGGGTCCGCTTCAATGGGGCGGTGCTATTCCTCGATTACGTCCACCACGAAAGGAGCGGGACACCATGAAAAAACAGCACACACAGAAAATGACGGTCCGCGTCACGGCACAGACAGCCTACAACCTCGAACGTCTTATGCTTATGAGCGGGCAGAAAACGCCGGGCCGCGTCGTCGATAAGCTGGTTCGTGAAAAAATGCTTGCCCTGCGGGGCCGAAACATCGAAACGGAGGAAACGAAATGAAGTATGACTGCATGAAGCCTGAATGGGCCGACAATGAGCCTTGCCCGCTCGACACGGGCGAACTGGAAAACTGCGCCGAATGTGTGTGGGCGCATGAACGGGAAACGGAGGACTGACAATGCGTGCCGGAATTCTGCTGATCGTTCTTTATTGGGCGCTGTTCACCATTCGAGCGGGTTTGCAACCGAAAGTCGCGGCGGAGGTCAAAGCGGCGACCTACGACATGAAACGGGCATCGGGCCTTGAAAAGCTGGAACACACCCGCCGCCTGCAATGTTGGACCGTGGCAAAGTGGGCCTTGCGCGTCTGCGGCTGGGCTGAAAACGTCCTGTTGGGCGTGGTTATCCTGTGGGTTGCTTTCCTGCTGGGCGCAGTCCTGACAGGAACCGTCATTGTATTTGGCTACCCGGTGTAAAGGAGCGTTATCTATGAAGCTGACGAAGTGTGAGCAATGCGGCGGACCGACGGCGGAGGGCCTGCCCCTCTGCCCTGACTGCATGAGAGCAACGGGCGCGGCGGCGGACCAAATCGCCGCGGCGGAGGAACTGCGGGACATTGCGCGGGTCATGTCCATCACAGCGAACACAGACGCGAACATTCGTGAAGCAATCGTCGGAATTTTGAATATCGCCGAAAGGCTGGAAAGAGGGAAATAAAATGGAACTTCTGCAATTCGTGTTTTCAAGTTTTTGGGTTTGGCTGGGCTGTGTGGTCCTGATTGTCGCGGCGGGTGAAGCTGTGGCGACCGCGGCGGCGGGTTTCCGTCAGAAGCGTAAAGTTTCCGTGTACCACGTCGGCGACGTGACGCGGGTTGAAGTGGAGAACGCAGGCCGCGCCGACATTCCGGCGGCGGTAAAGGCGTTGAACGAGCAGGCGGCGGAGGTAGACGAATGAAGCTGAAAAAGGTTCTTTCTATCTGCAAGACGAACGGGCTTTATTACCTGTATGACCGCATCGACAGATCGGGAGAAATCACACAATGGTTGGGCGACGCCGCCGCCCTCTATCCTCTGGACGGCCTGCCTATTCTGGACGAAGAAAGTTTCTGCGCCGTGTTCGATATTACCGGGAAGCAACGCGAAAAAATTCTTTTCCGGCATGAGCGCTTGCCGGAACACCTGAACGTCGAGGACGTGGCGGCTGGCGACAAACTGGTTCGGGAGTACGAAACGACCTTTATCAATGGCGGGTTGCGCTTGAAGCCGCTGAAAACGAACAACGGCGTTATGTTCATTCGGAGCCTGTACCTTTCGCCACTGGAAGACGTTATCGACATGGTGCAATTCTACGAGCGGACCACGCCGCAGGGCGGTTCGTACATCGTCGCAAAGGCCGGGTTCCTGACGGCGGCGGTCATCATGCCTTATGTCATTAGTAAGAAATTCGCCGACGAACTGGAAGAACTGTCCTATCAATGCCGCCACTTCCTGAACACCCGGAGCGCATTCACTACCCCGGCGGCGGAGGACGAAGAAAAGCCGGACGAAAACCAGACGACCGCATTTGACGCGGAAACGGCGGAGGACACGGAATGAAAGCCTTTACCGTGTATCAGCCCTACGCACACGCAATCGTAGCAGGGGTAAAGCATTATGAAACCCGACCCCGGCGGACGCATATTCGGGGCCGCGTCGCCGTCCACGCCGGGCGGCTGGACGAAGTGCAAGCGACAAAGCATCTGACGAACGGTGAGTTTTGGGCCGTACTGGAAGCCGCAGGCGGCGGTGGAAACCTGCCGCGGGGCGCAGTCATCGGAACCGTTGAAATCGTCGATTGCGTGCCTGTGGAAGAACTTGTGGACAGTTTGGATAACCGGGAACGCCTGTTAGGTGATTATTCGCCGGGGCGGTTCGCATGGGTGCTTCAAAACCCGGTTATGTTCAAAACGCCCATTCCCGCCCACGGGAAACAAGGGTGGTGGAATTGGGAGGAACCGACATGAAGTGCCGCGAATGTGAATTTGCATCGGTCCACAAATACCCACGCAACGGAAACGGCAACAGCGCCCACGTCGGGCATTTCGGGCAGGAAGCGTCTTTCTGCAATCACCCACAATGCCCGCCGCCGGGTCCGCTACTGTTCTACGGGAAGACGGCCCCGCGATACTGCCCGTTGAAAAAGAAAGAGAGGAAATAGACATGGGGAAAATCACGATCACAGAGAAGCAGGAAGCAATCATTCGGCGGCTGAATGACCCACTTTATACCGTGGAATTTCTGAAAGAATGGGTCAACCGCAACGACAACGTATTTATCAACGCGCCCGCGGCCCTGCAAGCTATGGGCGCAAGCGGATTCTTTGCCGCCGTTCGCGCAATCGAGCAGGCGAAAGAAAGCGACGGTGAAAATACATGAACTATCGACCGAAAGTTGTTCGTTGCCGCCTGAAAACGGGCGGCAAGAGCATTCCACAAATCCGGGAGGAATGCAGAGGGCAAGGCTTGACCTACCGGGACTTTGAGAATATCCAGAGATCGAACGAAGAGTTCGACGGGCTGGTTGTTCTGCTTTCCCTGTGGGCCTACGACAACCACGCAAGCTATCACCTGCATAATTGGGACCCGGCGGACGACGAAAGAATGATGATGGCGATTTACTACGCCGAACAGGTACACCCGTTCCCGCGCTACAAAAACGACCTTGTGAAATTCAAGGCGGATTGGGCGGCGCAGGCATACGACCCCGGCGGCGCGTCCCTGACGTTCGCCCCGGCGGACGTGGAGGAACTGGAAGTTCTCTGCGAGGAAGCGACGGAGCCGGAACCGCCCGCCCCTCCCGCTCCAAAGCGGAAAAAGCATAAGCGGCGGCGGAAGTAAGACCGGGAGCCGCTGACAAACGAAACGGAGGTAAAAGAAAATGAAACTTGCGGCATTCAATGCGACGTGTCCTTTCGAGATCGGGGACAAAATCGGCATGAGGAAGAAAGCCTGCGCGGTGGGCGGCAGAACGCTTGACGTTATCGTTGAACGGACTATCACCGACATTGTGTGTATGCACTCAGTCAAAGCCGGAACGGTGAAGTTCCTGTACGAACTGGACAACGACGGGCGTTTGGTAGAAATCGTTCGCTGACCCGCTTTCGAGCGGGAGAACCACAAAAGGAGGTTTAGACGGTGAAAACCATATCAATTATCAACCTAAAAGGCGGCGTTGCAAAGACGCTGACCGCTGACAGCATGGCCCACGTCCTCGCAACGTTCCACAACAAGCGTGTTTTGCTTGTGGACAACGACAAGCAGGGCAACACGTCAAAGGCATTCGGGGTCCATTCCTACGATGACAAGAGCATTTCGGACGTGCTGACTGCCCGGCGGCTGGACCCGCGGGAGGTCATCAAGAAGACCCGGTTCCAGAATATCGACGTAATGCCCGCAAATATGACCTTGATTCGGGCGAACATGGAAGTCCTGATGGACAGCACCCGCCCCCAACAAACGCGCCTGCGGTCCGCCCTGAACACGATTGCGGCAGAGAATTTCTATGATTTCTGCATCATCGACAACGCCCCGGACATCAACATTTCGACGATAAACGCCCTTGTCGCGTCCGACGACGTGATTATTCCCATAAAGATTGACAAGTACGCCTTTGACGGGCTGGAAGAACTGAAAGAACAGATCGAGGACACACGGGACGACCTGAACCCGCGCTTGCGCCTTGCTGGGTGCTTGATTACCTGCTTTATCCGCGCCGACGCAGAGAAGCAGGGCGAAGCGTGGTTGCGGTCCCGCCCGGAGTACCCCGTCTTTGACACTCGCATTCGCTATTCGGATAAAGTCACCGAAAGCACCTTTTCGGAAATCCCTATCGTGGAGTATAGCCGACGGAGCGGAACCGCGATGGACTATATCGCGTTTGTACGGGAGTATTTGCGGAGGGGCAAAAAGTGAAAAACTGCAATTATTGTGAACACCTGAACTTGACAGAGGAACAGCAACACAAAGCCGGAACAGACAAGCCGCATATTTGCTTGAAGTACGGGAAACGGGTTTTTCACAGATCGACCGAACGGGGGTATCACGAAATGATTTACCCTTGCCGGGAATGCGAAAATGAAAGTTTGTCCGAATCGGACGGGAAAGGGGTTATCTATGGGAAGATTTAATTTGAACCAGATTTTGAGTGACACGTCAAAGGCGGCGGCGGGCGGCGGGAGCGCAAAGCCCCGCCCCTCTGAAAGCCGCTATGAGAAATTGAGCGTCTTTGACCTTGTACCGTCGGAGGACAATTTCTATTCCATGCGGGAAATCGGGGAACTGAAAGCGGCAATCGAAATCGCCGGGAAAGTTCTTCAAAACCTTGTCGTCGTTCCGCTGGGCGACGGCAAGTACAAGGTCATTGCCGGGCATCGCCGCCGCCTTGCTTCTATCGAACTTGTGAACGATGGGAAGCCGGAATACGAATTCGTTCCATGCGTCATCGAACCGACAGAGGAAGCGGCGGACGAACAGGAAATACGCGACGGGCTGGACCTGATCGTTACCAACTCGCAGAGAGAAAAGACCGCATGGGACAAAATCGAAGAGGTCCGCTATCTGCGGGAGGTTTTGGAGAAAGCGAAGACAAAGCCCCGGTTCGTCGAACTGTTGCGCCGCATCGTCGAAAAGACGTTTGAAGACGGAGAGTTACAGACGGACGGGACCCGCGATTTTATCGCAAAGGTGCTTCATACCAGCACAACGCAGATCGGACGATATGACACCATCATTCGCCATTTGTCCCCGGAATTCACGGAGGAACTGAAAGCGGACCGCATCAACCTTTCGACCGCCTATGAATTGGCGGGCCTGCCTGTGGAGAACCAGAACGCCGCCTTTAAGGAATATCACCTGACCGGGGCAATTTCCATCAAGGCCGCGCGGGAATGGAAACGTCCTGCCCCGCCTGCACCGCCCGCAGAGAACACCGCCACACCTACGCAGGCAGAACGCCCGCAGAAAGAGCGGGAACCCGTAGTCGAGCGGGACAAAGTGCCGGACACGCAGGCCACGCCGCCGTATAGCGCCGCTGTGGAGCAGGACACCGCAGACGGGACGCAGGACACGAAGCCGACCGAAAGCACCCAGCAGAGCGCACCACGCCGCCCGCAGGCTACCAGAAGTAGCGAATGCGGGATTTGCCCGTATTGCGGGGCGAAGTTTGACGCGGCAAAAGTTATCGAATACAGCATTCGCGGCGCGGCGGAGGGAAAGCCGCACACCTGCCAACATTGCGGACAGCGGGTGAAAATCTTTTGTTCGGTTTCTTATTTCTGTTCCCCGGCGGAAGAGTGAGGGGCGCAGATGGACGAATACAAGACCGATTATCTGGAAGCTGCGGCGGAGGAAGCAGAGCGTTTCCGTGAAGCCGCGATGATACTTGCGGAGCGGGCGGGCATATCAGCGGAAGAAGCCATATACCGCATTCAAGAAGCTGTGCAGGTCATACGGGACGAAATCACGTCCATTGCGGACACGCTGACAAGCGCAGTTGAAAAATTCATCACGCAAGTTGAAGAAGCCGTAGCGCAGGCAGAGCCGAAGCACCGCCGCAGAAAACGGCAGAGAGAGCGGGCCGCGCTGATTGAACGGCGGTACATGGTACAAATCAGGCATTACGAGCGGGCGCACCCTTTCCGCAGGGTATATAAGCCGCCTTGATAGAGCAGGAACAGGAGGAAACGGAGCAATGAAGCAAGAAAGAGTTATTGCTATTCTGGATTTTTACCGGGATATAGATAAAACAGTCACCATGAACGAGCGGGTTATTCGGAACCTTGAAGATCAATACTATTCCACGTTGGGCGCGGTGAATTCCGACGGTATGCCACACGGGAAAGGCGGGGTTTCAAACCCTGTCGAACGCGTCGTGCTGAATATCCCGCAATCCGTTTCCGACACTATCGCAAATATGCGCCGGGAAAACGAAAAGCTGACCGCAATAAAGGGTGAAATTCTTTCGGAGTTGAACGCCCTGAACTACCGCGAAAAAGCGGTGATTTACGGCTTCTACATAGACGGGCTTCAATGGGAACGTCTTTCGCAACGCGTAAATTACAGCCCGCGGCAATGCCGGAATATCCGAAACATTGCGTTGGAAAGATTAGCAAAGCGCTTTGAGCAGAACAAGCGGATTTCCCACTACGTTTTCCCGGAAAAATAAGATTGCCACCTATTGCCCGTTTTTCCTGCTATAATTGACATTGTGAAAAGTGAACACAACGATACGGGCGGCGCATTCCTCCACGCCGCCGGGAGCCTGAAAACGGACCATGTTTTGAACATGGCCCGTTTTTTACGCACTTCCGCGGCAACGCCCGGAACGAAAAATGAAAAACAAACGAAAGGGGGCGCGGCGGACGCATGGCGAGAGAGCGAAACCCGGAACGTGACAAAGCCCGGCGGATATGGCTTGATTCCGGCGGCACGCTGACGGCCCGACAGGTTGCGGAGCAAGTCGGCGTAAAGCCTGAACAGGTCCGCAAATGGAAAAGCCTTGATAGCTGGGCGGCGGAACTTGAAGCGCAGAAACCACCGCGGAAGCGCGGCGGACAACCCGGCAATAAGAACGCCGCAGGTGCAGGCGCTCCACACGGGAACCGAAACGCGGAAACCCACGGCGCATATTCAACGGTTCGCCTTGCGGACCTCCCGGACGAACAGCGCGAATACATCGAAAGTATCACGCTTGACACGGGAACAAATATGCTTTCTGAATTGCAACTTCTGATTGCAAAGGAAGCCGACCTGCAAAGCAAGATTGCAAAGATAGAGAACGGCGACCCGGACGCGCTGTATATTGACCGCGTTGTTGAAATGCGTGCGCCAAAGAGTACGGAGCGTTTGGAGCAACAGCAAGAGAAATTGGAAACCCTGCGCCGTAAGCGTGATGACCTGACGTGGGAGATTGACAGCGGCCCGGATGGTAAGCCGCCGTCAAAGGCAAAGCAAAAGCAACTGGACGCATTACAACGCGAAATAGCCGCGCTGGAAGATACCACGGCAGACCGTCAAATGGAGTTGGAGAAATCCAGTTACAAAGTCAATATGCAAACAGTCATCAAGGCAAGCGCGTTTGATCGCGCTATGAAACTGGAAGCCGAACTGAACAAGATACACGGGCGTATCATCAAGCTACTTGATTCTATCAAGGGTTATGAGATGGAAAGCCGCCGCCTGCGCCTTGAAGAGCGCAAATATAATCTTGCGAAGCAAAAACTATCAGGAGCGTTCGACGTTGACCCTGAAACGGGCGAAATCATCGACGAAGTGGACGACCCGTGCGGCGACCCGGAAATTTGAAATAGGTTCTTTCGGCGGAGCCTACGGCCTGCGGGTCCGCGACGCCCGGCGTTTTTTTAGCCACGAAATTTTTTTGAACGCTTCCGGGCCGTGCCGATTTTTTCAGTATGGGGGTGTTTTTTCGAGAAATAAGGGCTTGGGAGGGGTGAAAAACCGTGAAACTTTACGACGTGCGGGCGATTGCCCGGTTTCTGGACGTGTCAGAACGGCGTGTCCGGCAGTTGCGCGACGAAAAAGTGATAGCGGAGGTTCGCCCCGGCCTGTATGACCTGATCGACACGAACCACCGCTATATTAACTACCTCCGAAAGCGAAACCCGGAGGGCGACGAAACCATAGATTACAACACGGAGCGGGCGAAGCTGGTTCGGGCGAAGCGCAAAAACGAAGAGTACGAATTGCAGTTGAAAGAAAATCAGCTTCACGCGGCGGAGGACATCGAAGCCGTTATGACTGATATGCTGGTAAACTTCAAATCCCGGCTTATGGCGATTCCCTCGAAGCTGGCCCCGGTCCTTTGCAAGAAGACGGACAAGGCGGAAATTTTCGCCCTGTTGAAAGACCACATCGACGAAGCGTTGATGGAACTTTCGGACTTCAAAACGACATTCGGGGAAAGGGTGAAAGAAGATGAAAAAAGCGACGGTTGACCTGTTCACCCGCATTTTCTCCGTTCTGGCCCCGCCCCCCAACATGACCGTTTCGCAATGGGCGGACAAATACCGCCGCTTGTCCTCCGAATCATCGGCAGAGCCGGGGCGATGGCGAACGTCAAAGGCCCCGTATCAACGCGAAATCATGGACGCAGTATGCGACATGAGGGTTCAGAAAGTCGTTATCATGTCCGCGGCGCAGATCGGTAAAACCGACGCGCTTATATTAAATCCTATCGGCTACTATATGCACTACGACCCGTCACCGATTATGGTTATGCAACCAACTATTCAGATGGCGGAAACATTCAGCAAAGACCGTCTTTCACCTATGTTGCGCGATACCCCGGTTCTGCGCGACAAGGTGAACGACAAAAGCCGGAACAGCGGCAACACCATTTTGCAAAAAATCTTTCCGGGCGGTCATGTAACGATGGTAGGCGCAAATTCGCCGTCGTCCCTTGCGTCACGCCCTATCCGCATTCTGCTTGCGGACGAAATCGACCGATACCCGGCGACGGCGGGCAACGAGGGCGACCCTCTGTTACTTGCCGGAAAGCGTCTTGCGACGTTTTGGAATAAAAAAGAAGTCTGCGTTTCGACCCCTACCAACAAGGAAACGTCCCGCATCGCTGTTGAATTTGAACACAGCACGCAAGAAGAATGGAACGTACCTTGTCCGGCCTGCGGAGCATTCACGCCCCTACTGTGGGCGAACATCGTATTTGACCGGGACAAGCTGGACGAAATCGGCTGTACCTGCCCGGCCTGCGGCGTTGTTTCAAGCGAAACGGAGTGGAAAGAACAGTACATCAACGGAAAATTCGTTGCGGCCCACCCGGAACGAAAGGTTCGGGGCTTCCACCTGAACGCCCTTGCTTCCCTGTTTGTAGATTGGCGGGAAATCGTTGAAAAGTTCCTGACCGCAAACGAAGAGAAGAAAAAAGGCAACATCGAACTTCTGAAAGTCTGGACAAATACCGAAATGGGCGAAACGTGGGAAGAGGACGGAGAACAGATCGAAACGGACGACCTCTACAAGCGCCGCGAAAAGTATAATTGCGAAGTGCCGGAAGAAGTTCTTGTGCTGACGGCGGGCGTTGACGTTCAGGACGACCGTTTTGAAGCGGAAGTCGTCGGCTGGGGCGTGGACAAGGAAAGTTGGGGCATCAAGTATCAAGTCATTTACGGCGATTTGAAGCTAAAGCCCGTATGGGACGAACTGGACCGCTTTCTTTCACAGACGTTCACAACGGCAGACGGAAGACACCTGAAAATCATTTGCGCCTGCGTCGATTCCGGCGGACACTTCACGACGCAGGTTTACCGCTTCTGCAAGGAGCGGACAGCCCGCCGCGTGTTTGCAATCAAGGGCAAGGGCGGCGCGGAAGTCCCGTACTTCAACCGACCGTCAACGGCAAACAACATCAAAACCCCGCTTTTTACCGTGGGCGTTGATACAGGCAAGGCGCTTTTATATCAGCGTTTGGCGGTGCAGGAAGAGGGGCCGAATTACTGCCACTTCCCGCGGGAGAAAGACCGGGGATATACGCAGGAATACTTCAAGGGCCTAACCGCCGAAAAAATGGTTATCAGCTACAAGCGGGGCAAAGCACAATACGTCTGGACCCTGAAAGACGGCGGCTACAAGCGAAACGAGCCGTTGGACATTCGGAACTATGCGACCGTCGCGCTGGAAATCGCAAACCCGATTTTGAAGCCGCCGGAGCATGACACCACCGCACCCACCCCGCGGCGGCGCGGCAGGCGTTCACGGACGAACGGAGGAATTCTATAAATGGCTACATCACAGAAAGCGCGGCTTGAAATCGCGCGAAAACACCTTGAAGCGTGGCTTGCCGCCGAATTGGAGGTAACAACGCATCAAAGCTATACCATCGGTTCGCGGAGCCTGACGAAAGCCGACCTTTCCGAAATCGGCGAACGCATCAAGTATTGGACGAATGAGGTTTCCCGGCTGGAAAACATCGAAGCCCGCGGCGGAAGAAACCGCGTGTTCCGGGTAGTACCGCGGGACCTGTGAGAAAGGACGGTGAAGCGGTTTGAACGCATTAGACCGGGTGATTGCCGCCGTGTCACCGCAAACGGCGGTAAAACGCGCCGCCGCCCGCCGGAAGCTGGATATTCTGGATAGCGGGTATGGAAACTACGGCGCATCACACACGAAGAAATCGCTTGCGGGCTGGCTGTATGGCGGCGGGTCCGCAAAGGAAGATATTCAGGACAATTTATCGACCCTGCGGCAACGTTGCCGCGACCTCTACATGGGCGTTCCGTTGGCGACGGGTGCGCTGAAAACCTGCCGAACAAACGTCATCGGGTCCGGCCTGCGGCTGAAAAGTCAAATCGACTATGAAGCGTTGGGAATGGACGAAGAAGCCGCCCGCGACCTTGAACGCAAAATCGAGCGGGAATTTTCACTGTGGGCCGATTCGACCGCCTGCGACCTTGAACGGCTTGACAACTTCTACGAACTGCAACAACTCGCGTTTCTGAACTGGCTTATGAGCGGTGACGTTATCGCAACATTGCCCGTGACAAAGCGGGCAAATATGCCTTACGACCTGCGAATTTGTCTGATCGAAGCGGACAGGTTGAGCAATCCGAACGGGATTGTTGACCCGCATATCATCGGCGGCGTTGAAACCAACGACGCGGGCGAAGTCGTGGCCTACCATATCAGCAAGCACCACCCTCTTTCGTATGACATGACGGAAACCGGGTGGACGCGCGTTGAAGCGTGGGGCGCAAAGACCGGGCGGCGAAATGTGCTTCACATTATGAACCGGGAGCGCATCGGACAGCGCCGCGGCGTGCCGTTTCTTGCCCCGGTCATTGAAGCGCTGAAACAGCTTGGGCGATATACAGACGCGGAACTTGTCGCCGCCGTGGTTTCTGGTATGTTCACGGTGTTTATCGAAAAAGAATCCGCGTCCAGCGACGGCGGGTTCGGTGAAATCATTCCAGAGGACGCACAAGTAGACGCAGGCGACGACAGCACGATTGAACTTGCCCCCGGCGCAATCGTGGATTTGAACGAGGGCGAAAAAGCACACGACATGAACCCCGGCAGACCGAACACGGCTTTTGACGGGTTCGTTGTGGCTATCTGCCGTCAGATCGGCGCGGCCCTTGAAATCCCCTATGAACTGTTGGTAAAGAACTTCAACGCGTCTTACAGTGCGTCCCGCGGGGCGCTTCTGGAAGCATGGAAAATGTTCCGTATGTATCGGACGTGGCTTGCAAATGATTTTTGCCAACCAGTCTATGAAGAATGGTTCGCCGAAGCCGTGGCAAAGGGCCGCATTCCCGCGCCCGGCTTTTTCTCTGACCCGCTGATACGCAAGGCGTACACGGGCGCAGAGTGGAACGGCCCGGCGCAGGGCCTTTTGAACCCGGTACAGGAAGTCACCGCGGCGGAAAAGCGCGTGCAGAACGGTTTTTCCACACGCGACCGCGAAGCTATGGAAATGAACGGTTCAGACTTCTACCGAAACGCCGCACAGTTGAAACGCGAAGAAAAAATGTTAAGGGAGGTAAAAGAAAATGGAGAAAACGGCAACGCCGCAGGCAAAACCGAAGAATAAACACTTTTGGAACTTCCAACCAGCAAGCGGGGACAATCCCCCGGAACTCATTCTTTACGGCGACATCGCTTCCGAAACATGGTGGGGCGATGAAGTGACCCCGCGGCAGTTCACGGAGGAGCTGGACGCGCTGGGCGCTGTGCCTGAAATCGTGGTACGCATCAACAGCGGCGGCGGTGACGTGTTCGCCGCAAATGCCATTTACACCCGCCTGAAAGACAACGCGGCGAAAATCACCGTGAAAATTGACGGATGGGCCGCGTCTGCGGCGACGATTATTGCAATGGCGGGCGACAGCATCGAAATCCCCGGAAACGGCGTTTTCATGGTGCATGACCCGGCGTTGGGGCTGTTGGGCTACTTCAACGAAACGGAACTTGCGAAAATGACCGATGAACTAAAGGTCATCAAGCAGTCTATCGTGAACGCCTATACCATGAAAACGGGAAAGGACGCGGCGGACGTTGCCGCAATCATGGCGGCTGAAACGTGGTACGACGGCAAACAGGCCGTTGACGCGGGTTTCTGCGACAAACTTATGTTTGAGGACGCGGAAACGACCGTGGAAAATGCGGCGAAAGTCGTTGTGAACAGCGTTTCCCTCGACCTGACGCGCTTTCCGAATATGCCTGTATCGTTGTTAAACCGCATGACGGCCCGCACGCCCGGCGGTTTTTCAAATAAAACCAACCATAAAAATACCGAAAAGGAGCGAAACACAATGGACGGAATCGAAAAAATCACTACGGTTGACGGCCTGAAAGCGGCTTTCCCCGACCTGACGCGTCAAATCGAGGACGCGGCGACAACCGCGGAGCGCAAGCGCATTCAGGACATTGAAGACGTGGCGCTTGCGGGCTATGAGAGCATCGTAAACGACGCGAAGTTCAACAACCCCATTGCGGCGGGTGACGTGGCAAAAGCTATCGTTGCCGCGCAGAAGAAGCAGGGCGGAACTTACATCAAGAACCGCGACGACGACGCGCAGAAGAGCGGTGCGGGCGACGTTGGAGCGGGCGCACATGAGGGCGCAGGCGATGACGGCGGCGACAATGACGTTGACAAGGCCATTGACAAGCTGTTCCCCGCGACGAAGTAAAGGAGGAAACACCATGTACGAAATCCAGAAAGACCAGAGCGTACCCGTGAAGTTTTTCGCCGGAGAATACCCCGTCGTTACGGCGGTCAAGGCTGTTGCCACCGGAAAGAGCGTCAAGCAGTACGAACCCGTCAAGCTGACGGACAGCGGCATTGAACCCGTTGTAAAAGTCGCCGCAAGCGAAGCCGTGAGCGGCACAAGCACCCCGGCGAAGTCCGAGTATGAGAACACCACGGCGGGCATTTACGGCATCGCCGCAACCGCCGCAGAAGCCGCGGAAGAAGTCGTCGTCTACCTGACGGGCGAATTTTTCGCGGACGCTATCACCTTGCCGGAGGGCGTGACCGCCGATACGCTGGCAAAGGCGTTCCGCAATATCGGAATCTTTTTGAAGTAAAGGAGCAAAGAGAAATGGCTATCGAAACAACTATTTACACCCCGCGCACGCTGGGTAAGCTGATTACCAGAATGCCCCCCGTGCATACTTTTTTCCGCGATACCCTGTTCAAGAACCGCCGCACTTTCCCCACGAAGAGCGTTGACGTTGACTTCAAGAAAGGAAGCCGCGCCCTCGCACCGTTCGTTCACCCGAAAGTCGGTGGCAAGGTGGTTCCGAACAGCGGCTATCAGACGAAGACTTACACCCCCGTTCTGCTGGCCCCTGACAAAATCACCACCGTTGACGACCTGCTGAACCGTTCTGCGGGTGAAAACCCGTACAGCGGCAGGACCCCCGCGGAGCGTGCCGTTGAGAAGCTGGCGGACGACCTGCGCGAACTGAACGAAATGATCGTGCGCCGCGAAGAGTGGATGGCGGCTACCGCCATTTTCACCGGGCAGATTCCCATTATCGGCGAGGGCCTGAACGAAGTTATCGACTTTGACTTCACCAACAAGGAAACCATCGTCAGTGCCGAAAAGAAGTGGGGCGCTGATACTTCCGACCCGCTGGGTGATTTGGAGCGCTGGCGCGAAGCCGTCCAGAAAGAGGGCTTTGTGAACTGCAATATCTGCATCATGGCAAAGGACGTTGCGAACGCCTTTGTGAACAATGCAAAGGTCAAGTCCGTTTTGGACGTTCGCGCCTATGATTTGGCAGTTATCAAGCCCCGCGAACTGCCGAACGGCCTTACTTACATCGGAACTATCCATAAGCTGGGCCTTGACATCTACCAGTATAACGAGTGGTATCTGGACAACTGGACCAACCCCAACGCCCCGACGCAGAAGCCGCTTGTTCCCGACGGCACGCTTGCCCTGCTGTCTACCGAAGCGGAGTATTCCATCTACTACGGCGCAATCACCATGATTCCCGAAGAGGGTAAGACGTTTGTTACCGTGGAGGGCGACCGCGTGCCGCAGACGTGGGTTGAGCGCCGCCCGGACCGCCGCTTCCTGCAAGTCAACAGTAAGCCGCTGACCGTTCCCCATGAGGTCAATAGCTGGTACGTTGCAAAGGTCCTGTAATGAACTTCAAAGCGCAGGTTGAACGGGACCTTACAGCGGTATTCCATAACGCCCGCGAACACGCCGACGTTATGGAATTCTGGATTGACGGGGTGCGCTACAAAGGCCCTGTCATCATTGATGACGGCGGCGCACAGGACAGGAAAAAGCCGTCTACGGACCATGTAGACGGCTTGGTTCTTGTTGACCTTGTTGTATATGTCCCGCTATCCCTGTTGAAGACAATTCCACAAAAGGGCCTGAATATGGAAATCGGCGACCACATTTACCAAATCACAAAGGTTCACCCGGAAGCCGGGGAAATCGTTCTTTATTTGGAGATGCTGACCGAATGATTACTATTACAGCCGAACAGATCGAGCGGGTCAACCTGATTTTATCGGGTGTTCCCGGCGGCATAGAAAAGGCGCTGTCAAGCACTATCCGCCGGGCGAACAACACTGTTCGTTCTGAAACCCTAAAGGGCATCACGACCGTTTATGCAATCACGCGGCAGAACGTCCGGGCGGAAACGACAATCAAGGTCCGCACACAGTCCAGCGACGGCGGAATTGTTGGAACTGTCCTGTTTGCGGGCCACAAGATACCGCTATACCGCTTCAACGTATCGCCGACAATTCCTATCCAACGGGCTACCGTGTCGGCGGCGGTGCTTGCCGGAAACGGGCGCACGCCGTTTCAAGACGCGTTCATTGCACGAATGCAAAGCGGACATACAGGTATGTTCGAGCGCGACGGTTCAAAGCGCCTGCCTATCAGCGAGTTCATGGGACCGTCTACGGCACAGATGGCGGGAAACAGTATCGTTCTTGCCGACGTGGAGGAAAAGGCACAAGAGGTCATCAACAAGCGCGTTGAACACGAAATCACCCGCATTCTGAACGGGTACGGAGGTTGAACGCATGACACCTTTACAACTGCTTGACGCGCTGGAAGCGTTTGTGAAGCAAGAAACAAAAGACATTCTTTTACCCGTCCGGGTGGACCGCAAGAGCGGAGAGAACAAGGAACGCGCGGCGGAGGTCTATAAAATGCGCCTGCCGAACAAAACCGCGCAGACGGAGCGGGTCCCCTACCTGCTATTGCAGTACATCAAAAGCACCGACACACAGGAACCGGGACAGGACCCGGAAAGCGAATGCACCGTGCGTATCGTCGCCGCCACCTATTCGGAGGACGAAAGCGAGGGCGCAATGTGCGTCTTGAACCTGCTGACGCGAATTCGTGTCGCCCTGCTGAAAGATGGCGTTGTCGGCGGGCAGTTCGTCTTGAAATCTCCACTTGAAATGATTGTGTACCCGGACAACACAGCCCCTTACTATTTGGGCGAAATGATGACGAAATGGACCATGCCGATTATCGAAAGTGAGGTTCAACAGATATGGCAGTAGAATTCAAGTCCAGCATGAGCAAAAACGAACTGCTGGAAATTGCCGCGGAACACGGCATCGAAGCCGACGACAGCATGAAGAAAAACGACATTCTAAAACTGCTGGAACAGGCACGCGCCGCAGAGGGCGCACAGGAGCCGCAGGACGGCGCAGAAACGCCCCTGGAGGGTAACGACCCGGCGGCGGGCGACGAAGCAACACAGGAGCCGCAGGACGGCGCAGAAACGCCCCCGGAGGGTGACGACCCGGCGGCGGGCGACGAAGCGACACAGGAGCCGCAGGACGGCGAGAAAAGCACTACCGGGGACAGCGACACAGAGCCGCCCGCAGAGGACGCGCAGGAAGCCGCCCCGGAGGGCTACGGCCTGTTCGTGTATGCCGGTCCCTCCCTCCCGCACGGACGCTTGAAAGAACACGCCGTATTCAACGGTACGTTCGAGGACGTGAAAGCCTACCTTGCGGACGTGCTGGAAGACTACCCGCAGGCGGAACGTCTGATCGTTCCCGTGGAGCGGCTTTCCGCGTTTGCCGCAAAGGTCAAGACCCCCGGCAATATCGCGCACAAGTATTACAACGACATTGTTTCGACAATGCGAGGAAACAAGGAGGTATAAACGATGGCAAACTATTTTCACGGCGTTTCGACGCGTCAGAACGACACGTCGATTTCTACCCCTGTAACCGCTGATTCTGGTATTGCGTTCGTCGTCGGCGCGGCCCCCGGTCATACCGTGGGCGGCGCACCGAACGACCCTATCATGTGTCAGTCTTACGCGGAAGCCGTCGCCGCTTTGGGGTATAGCGACGATTGGGAGAAGTACCCCATTTGCGAAGCTATCTATTCGCAGTTCAAGCTGTACGGCGTGGCCCCTGTGGTGTTCGTGAACGTGCTTGACCCTGCGAAGCACAAGAAGAGCGTCGCAGAACAGAACTACCCCGTCGCAGACGGAAAAGTTCTGCTTCCCCTCGAAGCCCTGAAAAACACGGTCAAGGTGACAAGCTACACCGCCGGGACCGACTATGAACTTTTCTATGAGGGCGAAAACCTGATTCTTGAAGTTCTGGACGGCGGCAGTATTCCCGCTGAAACGGGAGAACTGACAATCACGTTCGACGCGGTGGACCCCTCCAAAATCAATGAAAACGACATTATCGGCGGTTTCGATACCAGCACGAAGAAGTATTCCGGTCTTGAACTGATCGACAAGGTTTTTCCGAAATACGGCATCGTCCCCGACCTTATCGTTGCCCCCGGCTGGTCCGACAAGTCCAATGTCGCGGCGGTTATGACCGCAAAGGCGGATGCAATCAACACCGTGTTCACGGGTGCAAAAGCCCTGATCGACGCGGACACCAACACCGTTCGCCACTACGCGGACGTTCCCGCATGGAAGAAAGCACAGAACATGAACAGCAAGGCGGAAATTCTCTGCTGGCCTATGTTCGGGCTGGGCGACCGTGCGTTTCATGCGTCCGTCCACGCCGCGGGCCTGATGGGAAAGACCGATTCGGACAACGGCGGTTGCCCGGCGGAAAGCCCGTCGAACAAGTCCTTGCAGATCGACCGCGCTATGCTTGCGGACGGAACGACTGTGCTTCTCGATCTCGCGCAGGCAAACTACCTGAACAGTAACGGTATCGTTACGGCGCTGAACTTCATTGGAAGCTATGTGCTGTGGGGCGACGAAACCGCCTGTTTCCCCGCCGATACGGACGTGAAGAACTACTTCATTTCCGTTTCCCGTATGTTCGGTTGGGTTGCCCGTTCTGTCATTCTTACTTATTGGAGCAAGATCGACAAGAAAATGACGCGCCGCCTTATCGACAGCATCGTTGATTCCGTAAACATTTGGCTGAACGGCCTTGTTTCGGAAGAAAAACTGTTGGGCGCACGCGTGGAGTTTCTGGACGAAGAGAACAGCACGACCGCGCTTATGGCGGGCAAGGCTGTTTTCCATATCTACATGACCCCCGCAAGCCCCATGAGGGAATGCGAATTCGTCCTTGAATACGACGCGGACTATGTGACTGCGGCGCTGTCGGCGTAAGGAGGTAAAGAACAATGAAAATTGAAAACGGCGTAACCAACTTTGCCGTATATGAGGACGCGACCGAATATTACGGCATGGCAGAAGTCACACTTCCTGAAATCACGCAGATTTCGGAAGAGGTCAAGGGCGCGGGCATCGCAGGCACGTTCGACGGAACGTTTGTCGGACACCTTGAAGCTATGTCCCTGACCCTGAATTTCCGTTCCGTCACTACGGACGCTATCAAGCTGGCAGAGCCGCGCAAGCACCAGCTTGATTTGCGGGCGGCCCAGCAGTCTTGGGATAACAGCACGGGCCGCTATGTCCAGCAGGCCGTGAAGCACGTCCTTGTCGTCAATCCGAAAAAGTTTGCCCCCGGCAAGCTGGCCCCGGCATCTTCCGCGGAAGCGTCCGGCGAATATCCCGTGACCTACTACGCAACGTACATCGACGGTAAAAAGGTTCTGGAAATCGACATTCTGAACTTTATCTACTACGTCAACGGCGTTGATTACCTCGAAGACGTGCGAAAGGCACTTGGCAAGTAAAACCCGGCGGGGCTTCCCGCTGGGTTTTATTATGCCCTTTTCTGTATCTGAAAATATGAATTTCTAAATCGGAGGAATTGACAATGAGTGAGAACATCAAAAACACCGCCGCAGAGAGCGCACAGAATGCCGCAGGCGCGGCGGAAGCTGTCACCCATGATATGACCGCGGAAGCCGTAAACGAACCCGTACAGGCTGACGCAGGCGTTTATACGCACACGTTCAAGAAGCCTTTCGAGTACGCAGGCGAAACCTATACGACCCTGACGTTCGATTTCGAGAAAATGACGGGCCGCGACATGGTTTCTATCGAAACCGAAATGCAGATGAACAATGAATACTGCCTTGCGCCGGAAGTGTCCCGGAGTTTTCAGGCGAAAATGGCGGCAAAGGCCGCGGGCATTGGTAGCGACGTTCTCGACGCTATGCCTATCAAGGACTTTAACCGCATCACCAACGCGGCAAGGAGTTTTTTAATCGACACGGGCTATTAAAAAGCCCGGCGAAGTGGTGGCGGCGGGAGTGCTTCAAGCTGGCGCAGGCAACATATACGCCCGTCCCGTTCTGGCTTGATATGAACATGACGGAAATTACGGCGTGGATTGAGGACATCAACGCCGCCGCGAAACAGAAATAGACGAAAAGGGGTGGTGAATTTGGCTGGACGAAAAGAATATGAACTGCTTTTCAAACTGCAAGCGGCTTTGGGCGGCAACTTCAACACGGTTTTTCAAAGCGCGTTGAACACCACAAAGCAGATGCAGAACAGCCTAACGAAGCTAAATTCCATCACCGGGAAAATCGACGCTTACAAAAAACAGGAAGCCGCCCTTGAATCGAACCGTCAAAAGCTGGAACGCCTGACCGCAGAGCATGACAAACTCCAACGGGAAATGAGCGAAACCGCCGCCCCGTCGGAAGAACTGCGGCAGAAGATGGCGAAGAATGAAAAGCAGATCGCCGCGACAACTGCGAAAATCGAAGCGCAGGAACAGCGGTTGCAGACGCTTAGTTCCGAACTGTCCGCCGCAGGCGTTAACACGGCGAATTTGAGCGCGGAGAATGAACGGCTTGCAAAGACCTATGACAAGGTAAAGAAAAGTCAAGAGGAATTGGCAAAGGTAAGCGCCGCCCTTGAGCAGAACAACGCGGCAATCTCAAAAACGAAGACACAGCTTGCGGGAACGCTTGGGACCCTTGCCGCGCTGGGCGGCGCTATCTATGCCGGACCCGTGAAAAAGGCTGCTGAATTTGAAGCCCAAATGTCAACCGTCAAGGCCATTTCCAGCGCATCGGCGGAGGATATGAAGCGGCTTTCAGAGGAAGCGAAGCACATGGGCGCGACAACGCAGTTCACCGCAGTTGAAGCCGGAAAAGCCCTTGAATATATGGCTATGGCGGGTTGGAAGACCGACCAAATGTTGGGCGGCTTGCCCGGCATTATGAACCTTGCCGCCGCGTCCGGCGAAGACTTGGGGCAGGTTTCCGACATTGTAACGGACGCACTGACAGCGTTCAACATGACGGCGGACCAGTCCGGGCGCTTTGCAGACGTACTCGCGCAGGCATCTTCCAATGCGAACACCAACGTTTCCATGATGGGCGCGACGTTCCAGAAAGTAGCGCCCGTGGCGGGCGCGTTGGGCTACTCTGTGGAAGATATGTCACTTGGAATCGGCTTGATGGCGAATGCGTCCATCAAGGCAGAAGTCGCAGGCACAAGCCTAAAGACGGCCCTTGCTAACATGGCAAAGCCAACAAAGCAAATGCAAGCCTACATGGACAAGTACGGAATCAGCCTGACGAATGCGGACGGAAGCATGAAGACGTTCCGCGAGGTCATCGACAATCTGCGGTCCAGTTTGGGCGGACTTTCCGAATCCGAACAGGTGGCGGCGGCTACCGCCATTTTCGGAAAAGAGTCTTTCGCAGGTATGCTTGCTATCGTAAACGCAAGCGACGCTGATTTCAAGAAACTGTCCGATTCGGTCAACAACGCCGCAGGCGCGGCGGAGCGCATGGCACAAATCAAGCTGGACAATTTCGAGGGTAAAGTTACCCTGCTGAAATCCGCATTCGAGGGCCTGCAAATCGCGCTGGGCGACGCGCTGTTACCGACATTCACGCAGGGAGCAGAGAAAGCCGCCGAACTGATTTCCAAACTGACGGAATTTATAAACGCAAACCCGGAACTTGTACGGACCATCGTAAAGGTGACGGCGGGGCTGTTGGCATTCAAGGCCGCGGCCCTGACTGCAAAGTTGGGCTTTCTTGAACTAAAAGGCGGCGTGCTGACTATTCAAAAGGTCATGGCGCTTTTCAAGGGAAAGACAGCACTTGCGGGCGTGGAAGCCGTCGGGTTCGCAGGAAAGGTCAAGGGCGTTGCAAAAAGCGTGACCGGGTATTTCGGCGGCATTGGGTCCGCGGCGGGCGGTGTAGGCCGCGCGTTCGGGCAAATGTTCAGCGGAACAAAAATCGGCGGCGCGTTCTCCAAAATCGGCGGCGCGGCGGGCGGCGTATTCTCGAAGCTGTTTTCGGGAATGGGCGGCGTTGCGACGCGGGCATTCACAGGCGTTGCCGGGACAATCACCAACATATTAGGCAAGGCCGGGACCGCTGTTGCGGCGGGTCCGCTGGGTAAAATCGGTTCCGTTATCGGAAAGGGTTTCGGGAAAATAGGAACCCTGATTGCCCCGCTTCAAAAGCTGGGCGGCGCTATCTTGGGGCCGTTCAGCGGCATTCTTGGCAAGGTGCTTCCCGTGGTGGGCGTTATTTCGCTGATCGTTGCCGCGGTCCAAATCCTACGGGACAATCTGGACAAGGTGCGCGAAGTCGTAGGCCGGGTGTTCGGTGACGCTGGACTTGTCATTTTCGACAAGGTGGTTGCGGCAATAACAAACATCGGCGATACGATACGCAACGTCTTCACGGACGGCAACTTGGGCGGCGCACGGCAATTCCTGATAAACCTGTTCGGAGAGGAAGCAACGGGCGTTATCGACGGGGCCATTACGATTTTACAAACCGTCTGGAATATTCTTTCCGGGTTCATCGAGTTTGTGAACACCTATGTTCGCCCGATTGTGGAGCAAATCTTTTCTTTCATCGTCGGGACCGTGCTTCCGCAGATCGCGCAGGCGTTCGCAGAGTGGGCACCGACTATCGCTTCTATCCTGCAAGGACTTGCGGAAGTGGTTTCCACCATTGCAACGGCAATCATGGCAGTTATTCAATTCCTTATGCCGACGATACAAAGCATCATCGGCGTTGCGCTTGAAACCATCAAGGGCGTTGTATCTGGTGCGCTGACCGCGATAAAGGGCCTTGTAGACGTTTTCGCAGGCATCTTCACGGGAGATTGGACCCGTGTTTGGGAGGGCGTGAAAAGCATATTCAGCGGCGTTTGGAATTCTCTAAAGAGCATTGCAAGCGGCGTACTGAACGGCATTATCAGCCTTGTAAACGGCGTGATTTCCGGCTTGAACAAGCTGAAAATCCCTGATTGGGTCCCCGGCATCGGCGGAAAGGGCATCAACATTCCGCTGATACCGCAATTTGCAACAGGTACGGACAGCACGCCGGACACGTTCATAGCTGGTGAGCAGGGCGCGGAACTTATCACCAACGCAAAGAACCGAAGCGTATTCACCGCGGCGCAGACGGGAAGCATCTTCCGCAATCTTGCGGACACGGTAAACGCTATTCGCACCGCAGGGGCCGCGCCGTATCAACTGGCCTATGCGGGAGCGCCCAGCGTTGCCGCACCGACCCTGAACGCAGGCGACGGCAGAACGTCCGTCGTCATTCACAGCGCACCCGTGTTCCACGTCGGCAACGACGCGCAGGCACAGGACATTGAAGAAATGCTACGCCGCCACGACGAAGAGTTGTTGGACGAAATCGACGAGCGGGAGCGGCAAAGACAGGACGACGAAAGGCGGCGGAACTATGACTAAATACACCACAATAGCCGGGGATATGTGGGACGGCATCGCCTATAAGACATTGGGCGACGAAGCCTACACAGACCGGCTTATGAAGTTGAACCCGCAGTACCGCCGCACTTTCGTTTTTCCCGCCGGAATCACACTGACAGTTCCAGAGCCGGAAACGCGGGTTTCCTCTGACCTGCCGCCGTGGAAGCGAGGGACTGCCGAATGAATGCACGAAGAACCGCTGTCCGCCTGACCTTTGCGGGGGTGGACATTTCGACCGACATAAACAAGCATCTTCTTTCACTGACCTACACGGACAACGAAGAGGATAAAACGGACGACCTGCAACTATCGCTTGATGACCGCGAGGGCGTGTGGCTGGGAAACTGGCTGAACACACCCGGCGCGTCAAAGGGCGTGGAAATCTCCGCCGTCATCGTTCAAAAGAATTGGGAATCCAACGGGAAAGACCGTGTGCTTGACTGTGGCGTTTTTGAAATCGACACCGTGGACGGGAGCGGCCCGCCCCCAAAAGTGACCATCAAGGCCGGGTCCATTCCCTACAAGTCCACCGTGCGGACGCAGAAGAAAACGAAAGCATGGGAGAACTACACGCTTTCCAGCATCGCAAAGGAAATTGCGGGCAAAAACGGGCTTACCTGTATGTTTGAATCCGCGTTCGACCCTCTGTATACCCGGAAAGAGCAGATACAGGAATCGGACATCACCTTTCTTCAACGGCTTTGCAAGGCCGCGGGAATCAGCCTGAAAGTTACCGCAAAAATCATCGTTCTTTTCGACGCGGCGGCTTATGAGCAGAAAGACGCGGTGCGCGTCATCAAGCGTGGGACGGCGGACGTTAGTTCGTGGTCCTTTTCAACCAGCTTGCACGACGCGTCATATAGCAAGTGCCACGTTTCCTATACCGACCCAACGACGGGAAAGACCATCGAATACACCTACACCCCGCGAAACGCGGATAAGGACGGTCAAGTTCTGGAAGTGAACGAAAAGGTTTCCAACAGAGAGGAAGCCCGGCAACTGGCAATGAAGCGCCTGCGGCAGAAGAACAAGGGCGAATTCAAGGCATCGTTCAAACTGACCGGGGACGCGCGGCTTGTGGCTGGCATCACGGTTCAGGTATCGGGCTACGGCGCGTTCGACGGGAAATACATCATCGAAACGGCGACGCATTCCGTGTCAAAGAGCGGCTATAAAACCGATTTGACGCTACGCCGGGTATTGGAGGGGTATTGATGGCCGATCTATCAGTTTTGAAAAATATCGTGAGGACGGGCCGGGTTTCATCGGTCAACGCCGGGAACCGCACCGCCCGCGTCACGTTCGAGGACAAGGGGCAATCGCCGCTTGTGTCGGGAGAACTAAAGGTCATCAAGAACCCGCCGTTCATTCCGGCAAAGGGAGCGGCACAGAGGACGGAAAGCGAAAGCGGCGGAAGCGGTGAAGCCGCCTTTGCCGCCCATTCGCACGCCGTCAAAATAGCCCCGTGGTTGCCGTCGCCGGGCGACTATGTTTTATGCCTGTATATCCCGACGGACGACGGCGACGGGTTCGTGATTGGAGGGATATAAACAATGGCGCTTATCGGGAATTGGGGTGACTTCACGTTCTACGTTTCCGCAGACCAAATCAAGACGTTCGACAGTCTGAAATGGGACAGCGCGGCGAAGTATTCCACCCACGACCGACACTTACGGGAACCCCTGTTGGAATTCACCGGGACAGACGTTGAAACGATAACGTTTACCATGTTCTTTTCCGTGTTCTTGGGGGTAAACCCTATCAAAGAAATTGCAAGCCTGCTTCAAGCTATGCGGCGGGGCGAAGTAAACCGACTTGTCATCGGGCCGAAAGCCTACGGCACGAACAAATGGGTCATTACGAAACTGTCAAATTCCTTGAAGCGGTTCGACCGATGGGGCAACCTGCTTGTCGCGTCGGTGAATGTTACGATGCAGTCTTACGCAGTCAGATAAGGAGGGCGGGAAATGGCATATATCGTGAAAGCCTTTACGCCCGGCAAACTCAACCTTGCGCCGGAAACGCTGGAAGAGGAAGTTTTGCAGAACGTCGCTATCATCGTGTCAACGCCGAAATTCTCTGTCCCACTCGATAGGGGGCTTGGGTTGGCGCAACGGTTCATCGACAAGCCGATACAGGTTGCACAATCTATCTTGATTTCGGAGGTTCTGGACGCGGTAGAAGAGTATGAACCGCGGGCAGAGGTAACAAACGTCACGTTTGAAGCGGGCGAAACGCCGGGCCTGCTGGTCCCCGTATTGGAGGTGAATATCGTTGACAACGAAGAGTAGAACATACCCCGACATTTCCTACGTCGAAACCGACACGGAAACCATCGTGAACACGCTGATACAGGGGTACGAAAAAATCGCCGGGCGCACGCTGTACCCGGCGGACCCGGCACGACTGTTCATTCTGTGGGTTGCCGATATTATCGTTCAAGAGCGGGTGAACATCGACTTTTCCGCGAAACAGAATATCCCGCGGTATGCAGAGGGCGAATATCTGGATTCCCTCGCGGAACTGTTCAAGGGCGCGGAGCGGTTGGAGCCTGAAAAGGCCCGAACGACCCTGCAATATACGCTTTCTATCCCGCTGGAAGTGGCAACGACCATTCCGGCAGGCACGCGGGCCACGCCTGACGGTGAAATCGTGTTCGCTACGCTGGAGGACCTGACAATTCCTGCGGGACAGCGGACCGGGAGCGTGGAAGCGGAGTGCCAAATAGAGGGCGAAAACGGAAACGGATTTATCCCCGGACAAATCAACCAGCCGATAGACGTTTTCCCTTACTACGAAAGCGTCGAGAACATAACGGAGAGCGCAGGGGGAGCAGACAGGGAAAGCGACGCGGCATTCTATGAGCGTATGCGTGAGAGTGTGGAAACCTATTCTACGGCGGGACCGCTGGGCGGGTATGAGTATTTCGCAAAATCCGCGTCGGCGCTGATCGCAGACGTGAAAGCAACGTCCCCGAAGCCGGGAGAAGTAGACGTGCGCGTTCTGCTGACGGGCGGCGAACTGCCGGGGGAAGAAATCTTGAAAGAGGTTTTGGACATTCTGAACGCCGACACGGTGCGCCCGCTGACGGACCATGTGACCGTCGCCGCGCCGCAGGCCGTCCCGTACAACATCGACGTGACCTACTACACGCAGGAGGGCGGCGCATTGAGCGCCGACACCATCGCGGCGGACGTTGCCGCGGCGGTGAAGTCTTTCCAGAAGTGGCAGGCCGAAAAGATGGGACGGGACGTGAACCCCTCCCAGCTTATCGCCTTGTTGATGCAAACGGGCGTGAAGCGTGTTGAAGTCCGTTCCCCTGTCTTTACGACTGTGGCAGACAACGCCGTTGCACAAATCGGCACGGTTTCCGTCGTGAACGGAGGTGCGGAACGTGAATAACGAAGACTTCTATTCGGCAGACTTCACGAATTCGCTTCCGCCTGCACTGAAAAACGACCCTGACATGATGACACTCGCACAGACCATTTCAGCGCAGTTACAGACGACCGCGGCGGAAGTCCGAAAGAACATCATTTACGCCCGTATCGACGAACTGGACGAAGCGACGTTGGACGTGCTGGCTTACGACCTGCACGTTGACTGGTACGACTATTCCTATCCTATCGAGGTAAAGCGCCGGACCATTCGGGACAGCATACAGGTCCACCGCAGATTGGGAACGAAGTATGCTGTTGAAAAGGCGTTGGGGGCTGTGTACCCCGGAACGAAAGTGGAAGAGTGGTTCGAGTACGGCGGCGACCCGTATAAATTCCGCGTCGTCATCGGCGCAACGGAAGCGGGCATCACCGCAGACCGTCAAGCGGCGGTCCTCGACCGTGTGCGTTTTTATAAAAACCTGCGGTCACACCTTGAAGCAATCAGTTACCAAATCGAAAAGCGAACAGCGGTCAAGGTTGCCGCCGTCCACGCTATCGGGCAACGCGTCGAAGTCTACCCATACTTGGCGCGAAATATGGAATCGCACGGCGGGTTCTACTGCGGCGGCTATACGCAGTACGGGCGGAAACTTGCAGTATTCCCAAATAAATAACGAACGGAGGGTGAAGAAATGGAAGATAAAACGTATGGAACCCTTGTGACCGACTGCGGAATACAACTGATTGCGGCGGCGGTCATGGAGGGAAAGAAAATCAATATTACGGACCTTGCTGTGGGTGACGGCGGCGGAAGCTACTACAAGCCGAATTCTACCATGACCGCATTAAAGGGCGAAAAGTGGCGCGGAAAAGTAAACCGCGTAGAGATCAACGAGAAATCCCCAAACATGATTGACGTAGTAGCGGTGATTCCGTCCGATGTTGGCGGGTGGACAATCCGCGAAATGGGCGTTCTGGACGAAACAGAAACCCTTATCGCGGTTTGCAATACCCCTGACACGGAAAAAGTCATCATTTCAAGCGGAGCGGCGGGCGAAATCGAATTGACGATGCACATTGAGATTTCCAACGCGGACGCTATCTCTTTTATCATCGACCCGAACGTAGTAACGGCAACAAAAAAAGACATTGAAGACCACGACGCATCGAAGACGGCACACGCCGCAGAGTTTGAGAAAAAAGCAGACGTTACCGACCTAAACGCACACGCGAATAATACGGATATTCATGTAAACCCGTCTACGATGGGAAATTACGACACGGCAATTTCGGGGCTGATCGAACACAAGGAAGATACGAAAATTCATGTGACGGCGGAAGAAAAAGCATCGTGGACGGAGGGTGCAGAGCAGGCGGCGGCGGACGCGAACAGAGTAACCGAAGCGCTTAACGCCATTGCAGGAATCGAAAGCCGCGTTTCTCGCGTGGAAGACGGCCTGTTCAACAACATCACCGGGAACCCGTTTCTTGCGTCCTTTGATTCCCTCGACGGCATAACGCTTGTTAAGGGTATCTGGAACGAAGAAAGAAAGCGCATCGAATGTTGACGGAATATGCCTGCCCGCGGCGGGAACTGTCCTGCATCGTCGGAAACCTGTTCGTCGAACTGGAACCACCCTGCGACCATTGCGCCGTCGGGGACAGCCTGACGATATGCGGAACGACATACGCCGGGACACGGGCAACGCTGACCGTCACCGAATACGGATTTACATTTGACGGACCGCCGGAGGAAGTCGAACAAATCCGGGAAAGGCGGTGTCTAAAATAGACCAGCGACAAACCGAACAAAAGCCCGCACAAGAATTTGCAATCATCACGAAAGCGAAAGATTTAGTCAAGCACACGTTTATGATGACAAGCGAACGGAGATTTCCGAAGAAGTACCGCTTCACCATCGTAAACCGCTTGCACGATTTGACGCTTGACATTTTCCAGCACATACAGGAAGCGAACGAACTTGACCTTACAGACCCGCAGGAATACCGCGAACGGCGCTACGAACAGAAAAAGGCGCTGACAGAGTGCAAGACGGTTCTTTTCCTGATCGAACTTTCCTTTGAAAAGGAACTTATCTCTTCCGAACAATGCGCGGAATGGACCCGGCACGTTATGAACGTGAAGAACATGACGGCAAAGTGGAGGAAGCAGGATAGAGAGCGGTTCGCCGCACTACAACAGAATAGAGGAATCACGCCGCGGCGGTAACGCCCGGCGTTTTTCTTGGGGTGCGGCTTGTAGCGTCCAACTCTTACAACGTCCGCAACGTCAATTCCTCTGGCGCGATGAACTGGAACAACGCTTACAACGGCAACAACGGCGTTCGCCCGCTTTGGTGGAAACCGCGATTGAGTAGGCCGAAAGGCTGAAAACAGAGGACCACTATCAAAGGAAGCCGCATCCCTCCGCCGCGGTGACAGCGCGACGGTAAATACAAGATTGGTGAAGCAAGGTCCACGGAAACCAGCTTCCGCCCGCCGCGGACGCGCGGTGCGGTCCGATGATGACGCGTTGCGTGCGGCGGGAGCCGCAGACGCGCAAGGCCGATTCTATACACGGCAAGGAGTTTTTTATATGCAAGGCGCAGAATTCGAGCAGGTATATGATTTTGGGAACCTATACGCGGGGTTCCTGAAAGCACGCAGGGGCAAGCGACACAAACCCAGCGTTGAAAAATTTGAAGCAAATCTTCTTGAAGCCCTATGCCTACTTTCGGAAATGCTGAAAACCAAAACATACCGACCGTCAGATTATTTCGTTTTCAAGGTCTATGAGCCGAAAGAACGAATCGTTATGACGAACGCATTCAAAGACAAGGTGGTTCAGCATTCCCTATGCGACAACATACTTGAACCCGCGTTTTCAAAAGCCTTTATCCGGGACAACTACGCATCGCAGAGCGGGCGCGGAACACATGACGGGTTATACCGCCTTGAAGAATTCATGCGGTCCTACTACTTCACACGCAAGGCGAACGCCGAGCGGGAGCGGCGGGCCGCGGGATTGCCGCCGCCCGGCCCGGAGGAAGTGCGGCACTATTCGGACGGCTGGGTTTTGAAATGCGACATATCGAAGTATTTCTATTCAATCCAGCATGAACCATTAAAGCAGATGACGCGGAAGTACATCAAAGACCCGGATATTCTGTGGTTAGTTGACCTGATCGTTGACAGCACGGAAAATCCGGGAATTCCTATCGGCAACCAGACTTCACAATGGTTCGCCGTCATGTATCTTTCGGGCATGGACCATTTCATAAAAGAAAAGCTGGGTATTCGCTATTATGGGCGGTACATGGACGATTTCTATTTGATACATGAGGACAAGGCATATTTGCAATATTGCCGGGGCGAGATCGAACAATACGTTGCCCGGCTGGGCCTGCGGATGAACAAGAAAACAAATATTTTCCCGTTGCGGAACGGTATTGATTTCTTGGGCTTCCACACCTACTTGACCGAATCGGGCAAAATCATTCGCAAAGTCCGGCGGTCAAGCAAAAGTAACGCACAACGCAAATTGAAGAAACAGCGCGGTCTACTGGACCGGGAGAAAATCAGCCTTTCGGACATTGAACAGTCATACGGAAGTTGGCGGAGCCACGTCGTAAAGGGAAACTGCTATCACCTGATACAGAAAACCGACAGTCTGTTTCAAAATCTATTCAAGGAGAGTGAAAAACAATGGCCCAAAGTTTGAATGCGCTTGCCGTCGGTGCGCTTGTCAAAGATACAGGCACGCTTTACAACGGTAAGCCGATCATTTGGAAAATCGCCGACAAGGGACACACAGGCTACCCGTCCGGCGCTGTGACCCTGATTACGGAGCGCATTATTTCGCTGAAATGCTTTGACGCTATCGAATCCGGCAACAGCGACGGCAACCGCCGCAGTTACGGCAATAACCGTTGGACCCTTTCAAACCTGCGGCAATGGCTGAATAGTCAGGCCGCCGCCGGGAAGTGGTACAGCGCCCAGCACGGCGCAGACGCGGCCCCGACGAATGCGAACGTATGGAGCAACTACAACGAATACGACGCGGAAGCGGGCTTTCTTGCGGGCTTCTCCGCGAACTTCATTGCGGCCCTGCTGACTACGACCCACACCGTAGGCAAGGCGACCGTAGACGGCGGCGGTACGGAGAGTTGCGCCGACAAAATCTTCCTTGCGACCTGTACGGAAGTCGGCTTGTCCGGCGACGTGACCGCGGGAAGCAAGCTGGCCTTGTTCAGCGACGACAGTTCCCGCCTTGCCTACCCCACGGCGGAAGCCGTGAGCAAGAGCGAATACACGAACGGCGGTTTCAACGTAAATTCGCCGTGGTGGTGGTGGCTTGCCGACGCTTACGCGTCCCACTCTTGCAACGTCCGCTACGTCAATTCCTCTGGCGCGATGGGCTGGTACATCGCTTGCCGCGGCAGCAACGGCGTTCGCCCGCTTTGTAATTTGTCCTCTGGAATCTTGGTATCTGATAGCCCGGATTCCGACGGAGCATACACGATCATTTGGAACCGCGCCCCCTCGAAGCCCTCTTCCATCGCGGTTCCGTCCAGCGTGCGCGGCGGCGAAAGCCTGTCTATCAGTTGGGGGGCTTCCACGGACGAAGACGGCAATCTTTCCGGCTATATCCTCGAACGGCAGGTCAACGGCGGCGCATGGGCGCAGGTATACAAGGGCATCAACCGCAGTTACACCGACGCAATCACGTTCGGCTGGACCTCTGTTGCGTACCGCGTCAAGGCGTATGACAGCGCGGGCGCGGAATCGGCGTATCAGACAAGCGCGACGCGGACGGTGGTAAATAACCATGCGCCCGTTATCAGCGGCACGGATTCCAACTTGGGAACGAAGACAGCCGCGTTCGCGCAGAGTTACAGCGCAACGGACGAAGACAGCGGGCAGACCTTGACCGTGACGGAGTACATCGACGGCACGCAGAAGCGTTCCTACACCGCGACAAGCGGACAGACCTATTCGTTCAACATCACCGCCGCAGAGTGGGTGAAGCTGTTGAACGGGTCCCATACGCTGAAAATCGTTGCGGCGGACAACTACGGCGGAAGCGCGACCCGGACGTATACGTTCACGAAGAATGAAACGGAAATCGAACTCATGCTTGCGACCCCGCTTGCCGCTGACGACATGGTGACAAAGGGCATCATGTCCGTTGTGCGTCAAATCCCCGCGGGCGCGGAATTCACCGTTGAAGTCTGCAACAATGGCTTTGACGCTTCCCCGACGTGGGAGGACGTGACGCAGAACGTCGTAAGCGGAAGTAAGTTCTTCCTTTCCAACACCACCAAAACGGCGAGCGCTTGGGGCTACAATTTCCGCATCAAGGTAAAGCGCGGAACGGCAACGGGCGATTGCTTCATTACGTCTGCGGGAGGTAACTTTGAATGAGCATTCAGCACAGAGAAGACAGCATTCGTGATATGAAGTTGGAGCGGCTGGGCGTGACCCCGCCGCAGGACTGGAACGACGTTGAGCAGGTCCGCACGGCGAAGAAAGCGGAAATCGGCCTTGCGTGTTCCGCGGCTATCTACGCCGGAATCGACGTGGGCGGCGCACATTACAGCCTGACCGAACACGACCAAACCGAACTCATGGCACAGTTCCAGACGGTCAAGGAGGGCGCGGAGGAAGTGCCGTACCACGCCGACGGTGAACTTTGCCGTATGTATACCGCGGAGGAATTCACCGCGCTTGCACAGGCCGCGACCGCCCACGTCTTCTATCACCGTACTTACTGCAACCACCTGAACGCGTGGATTAAGCGGGCCGGGCTTGATGAAATCCCGGCTATCGTGTACGGCGCGGACCTGCCCGCCGACCTTGCGGCAAGCATGGCGGCGCTGATCGAGAAAGCAGGTGGCGACGCGTGAAACGTATCTTGACGATTTGGGCCGCGCTGGGCGCGGCTTACGTCGTCTTTGAAACGCTTTTCCGCGGGTACTCCCACCCGTCTATGTTCGTTGTAGGCGGGCTGTGCGGGGTTCTGGTTGGCGCTATCAATCAGGCCCCGCGCTTTTATCGCGCCCCGGTCATCGTGCAATCGGTCATCGGGGCCGTTATCGTGCTTGCGGTAGAGTTTGTTTCCGGGTGTGTCCTGAACCTATGGTTAGGGCTGGACGTTTGGGATTACAGCAATCAGCCGGGAAACGTGCTGGGCCAAATCTGCCCGGCGTTCGGTCTACTGTGGTTCTTCATTATGCCGCTTGCTATTTGGGCGGAGGACACAACGCGCTATTTGATTTGGGCGTATGACTGCGCGGTTTATCACTCGCAGGAAGCGCCGCCCACAATCGCCCCGTATTCACTGAAAAGCGTTTACGGGGACTTCATTTGCGGGAGGTAAAGAACATGAATGAAGTGCTTGCAGGTTTGAGCGTCGTTAGTACGATTTGCGCTATCGTGTTCGGCTACGTTGCCTTTGCCCGGAATGGGAAAAGGGACGTTGCCGACGAAGCGAAGAGCGACGCGACCGTTCTTACCGAAATCGGCTATATCAAGGCCAACACGGACGAAATCAAGGCGGAGCAAAAGGAACAGCGCAAGACGAACGTTGAAGTCGTTACGCGCCTGACCGCCGTTGAAGCGTCCGCGAAACAGGCGCACAAGCGACTTGACGCGTTCGAGAGCCGGGAGCGGCGCGAACACGAAGAGTAAGAAAGGCGGCGCGGCATGATTTATCTTTTCAGCGTTGCCGCCGGGTTGGTTGGCGGGTTCGCCGCCGTCCTGCTGTTGAGCGGACGACGGCCCCGCCGACGAAGAGAGGGCAAGCAGAACCGCCGGAAGACAGAGTGTTCAAAGCTGGTTCTTTGGGCGGTCCTCTGTACCTATTTCGCCGGGTTCGGCGTGGGCGTGTGGGCCGTCGTCCTCGACGCTTCACAGCTTGGCGTTTTCCTTGCCTACGTTGGAACACCAACGGCAACGGTCATCGGCTTTTATTCGTGGAAAGCAAAGGCGGAAAACGTTGTGAAAATCAAAAAGGCGAACCCGGAGGAAACGGAGGGAATGCCCGTTGACCTGAACAACGTTCAGCCGTAACGGAGGAATACACATGACACAGGAACAAAAGAAATTCATCGAGCGGGTGGGCGCACTTGCCGCGGCGGATATGCAGAAAAGCGGGGTCCTCGCGTCCCTGACGATAGCACAAGCAATCCTTGAAAGCGGCTGGGGCAAATCCGGCTTGACGGTCAAGGGAAACGCCCTGTTCGGCATCAAGGCCGGGACAAGCTGGACCGGGGCCGTTTACAGCGGCAAAACGCAAGAGTGCTACGACGGCGTGACCTTTACGACCGTGACGGGCCTTTTCCGGGCCTATGGCAGTTGGGCGGAAAGCGTCGCCGATCATTCCGACTTGCTTTCGTGCAATGCCCGCTATAAAGCGGTCATCGGGGAGCGGGACTATAAAGCCGCGTGCCGGGCAATCGCCGCGGCGGGCTATGCGACCGACCCGAAGTATGCCGACAAACTGGTTCAAATCATCGAAGCATACGACCTGACCGCCTACGACGGCGCAGGAACCGCCGCAAAGCCCGGCGGTTCAAATACCACGGCGGGGACCACAAGCCCCGCAGACGCGAAAGGAGCAGGCAAAATGAAAGCGTCTGAATTTATCAACAAATTGCAAAACATTGTGGACAACTATAAAACGCTGTACGTCATGGGCTGTTTCGGTGCGCCCCTGACGGGCGCGAACGTGTCCCGCTATTGCACAAATCACAGGTACAACAAGCAGGCCGCGCGAACGGCGATGATTCGGGCGGCGGCGGATAAGAACCCGCCCGTCTACGGGTTCGACTGCGTGTGCCTTATCAAAGGCGTTCTTTGGGGCTGGAACGGCAACGCCGCGAAGCCCTACGGCGGCGCGGTATACGCTTCCAACGGCGTTCCCGATTCGGGGGCCGACACCATGATTACGAAGTGTTCCGGCGTGTCCGCTGATTTCAGCGGCATTGTTCCGGGTGAAGCTGTCTGGTTGCCCGGTCATATCGGCGTATACATCGGCGGCGGAAAGGTCATCGAATGTTCGCCCGCTTTCAAGAACTGCGTGCAGGTGACGGCGTGCCTGAACATTGGCGCTATTTCCGGCATGAACGGGCGCAAGTGGACGAAGCACGGGAAGTTGCCGTATATCACCTACGACACCGCAGGCGGCGCACAGGACGGCGCAGGAAGCACGACAAAGCCCAGCGGCACAACTACCACCCCGGCGACGCTTGCGTTCGCTGTGGGCGACGTGGTGCGCTTTACGGGCAACACCCATTACACCAACGCGGCGGCGGCAAGCGGCGCGGCCTGCAAGCCGGGAATGGCAAAGGTAACGGCGCTTGCAAAGGGCGCAAAGCACCCCTACCACCTTATCAAACAGCCCGGCGGCGGTTCTACCGTTTACGGCTGGGTCAATGCGGCGGACGTGCAGGCCGTCGGGAGCGGTACGACCGCGCCGAAAATGCGCGTCGGTGCAAAGGTGAAGTATTCCGGCCCGCTGTACCGTGACAGCAACGGCGGCGGACAGGGCAAGACCGTAAACGGAACGTATACGGTGAAGTATTACTATCCGGGCCGCAAGTGCGGCGTACACATCGACGGTTTGGGCTGGGTCCCTGAATCCGGCTGTACCGTCATTGGCTGACAGATAGAAAGGAGAAACGGAAATGAACGTTCTTACATTCCTTGCGAAGAATTGGGACAGCGTGCTTGTCGTCGTTGCTTTCCTCGCGCTGGTTGTCGTGCTTATCAAGCGCGGCGAAACAAAGATTTTGAAGCAAATCCTTTTCAACCTTGTAACGCAGGCCGAAAAGCAGTTCGGAAGCGGCACGGGTTCCCTGAAATATGCCGCCGTCGCGGACTGGATTTATCAGCGAATCCCGGCGGTGCTGAAACTGCTTTTCACGTCCAGCGATATTGAAAAAATGATCGAAGCCGCTTTGGAGGAAGCAAAGAAAGCATGGGGCGCGAATGAGAATTTGAAAGGCTACATCGACACCCCATCCGTGGAAAGCCTGCTTGTCGGCATCGAAGAACAGGCCGTCCAGACCGAACCCGCAGAAAACTAAACACGTCCGATTCGGACAAAAACGAAAGCCCGTCGGGGGTCATTCCCCGGCGGGCTTTTTTTCGCGCTTTTCGATAAAATATTGTTGTGAAGTTTCATTCCAGCCCGCGGTTCCGATTATTCGCGGTTCGGCGGTTTGGGTCCCATCAAGACGCTTGCGAATGGCGTTCTTTGCGTCCGACAATGCCCTATAAATGGGAATGCCGTCCACTTTCCCGGAACAACTTTCGGATTCCAGAAACCAGCCGGATTCAAAAGGAAGAATCCATTCGCCCCGATATATGTAGCAATCAACAATCTTTTTCATAAACAACCAACACATTCTACCACAGGACGGGCGGCGGCTTGCGCCGCCCGCCTTTATCTTATGCGCTGACCGTGGACACGTCAAGCCGGAACGCGAGGTCAAGGACCTTTGCGCGGGTTGCGGCGTTGTGCTGAACGGCCTTTTCCAACGTGGCCCGGACCCCAGCGGGAGCAAGGGACAGACCGTAGGCAATCAAGCTATCTTCCGACGCTTTCAGGACGGAACGGGCGGCGTTCAGTTCTTCTTCAAGCCCGGCGGAAACAATCAGCGCGGCGCATTCGTCGTTCGCCTTTTCAAAGGCCGCGTCATCCTCCATGCAGTAAAGGAATTCGGGAACGGAGCCGTCGGGATTGACAATGCCTTTGTCGGCAATGAACTTCTTTTCGATGGCTTCTTGCTGGGATTCGACTTCCTGCACGCGGGCTTTGGCGACCATATAGGCCCGCTGGAACTTGTTTGCAGTTCTTTTCATGTTCATTCCCCTTTCTTGCGGCGGTAATGGACCGCGGCGGCGATAATCAGCTTCACAACGGCAAGAGCGATCAGGAAGATTCCGAGTTTTTCAAGCATGGTTGACAGTTCAGAAGAAAAAGTGTATTCTATGGGTGGGCGGTGAACCCGCCCATAGAATACGGGGTTTCGGCTTACGTCAGCTTATCAATTATCAGTAACGCAAGCCCTACCAGAAAGTCCACGATTGCGGTTATTACGATGGTCCGAACATCGACCCGCGATTTCGTGGGCTTTTTCTTTTTCTTCTTCACCTTGTCACCTCCTTTCTTTATGCTCTTATTATATACTAACGTTAGTATAAAGTCAATAGGGAAAATGCGAAAAAGCAGAAAAATTTTGCGCCGTTGCGGTAGATACAGCGGCGCGAAAAGCGGAGCGGCGGAAACCGCCGCCCCGGTAAAGCGTCAGGCGACGAACACACCCAACGGAGAACCGCCGGGAGAGCGCCACCCGCGGCGGTGAATGTCGGACAGGCGGACACGTTCAGGAGCCTTTGCGCCGTCATACAGGACCATAGCGAAAACACCGCCGTGAAAGAAACGGGTATCAGGCAGGCTAACAAAGCCGATGACGGTTCCGCCCTGCGGAGGATAGCAAGCACCGCAGACACGTTCGACGCGCTGACCCACCATAACAACAACGGTGTTCACGTCGGCGGGCTGGACGATTTCAACGCCGCAGGACGTTTCGGCGGCGGCTTCCTCGACGCTGGGTTCCTCTTCCGGCTGAACCTCGTTTTCAGCACGGAAGACCGGGGCCATAGAATAACGTTCGGGAATGATATATTCGCCGCGTTCATCGAAGAACAGCTTTGCGCGGCGGGTCTTGCCGTTACGCTCGAACGTCACCGTCTTTTCGGTGCGCTTGATAATCTTGATGGTGAAAATGCAATCGTGATTGCAGGCGCTACGGTCAAAATATTCCTTGCCGATCTCGAACTTTTTCATATTGATTACCCTCATATATAAAACCAGAAGTTGAAGTGTCATTGTATGCCGTGTCGGTTCCCTTTTCGTGTCAGCCCGTAAGGTTGGCTGTTGTCGAACTCTACGCCCCGACAACCGGGCGGCTTTGGTTTCCCTTTCTGATTATGATTATATACTAACGTTAGTATAAATGCAAGTTGGAATGATGCACAAATATACTAACGATAGATTGTACGTTTTTTATACTTGCGTTAGTATAAACAGCGTGATAAAATGGACAAGTAAAGGAGTGGTGACAATGGCAAGCAAATATGGAAACCCACGCGGGAAAGCCGCGACAGACGCGAAGCGGAAATACAACAGCAAAAACTATGACAGGATTTACCCGTATGTAAAGAAAGGCAAGAAGTCCGTATATCAGAGAGCGGCAAAGGCAAGCGGGTTTGATAGCATAAACGATATGATCGAATCGCTGATGGACGAACGGGCGGCGGCGGTGTTGGGACTGTCGCCGGAGCAGTTCGCGGCAGAGGTTCAGGCCGCGGCAGACGCGGAGCAGGAAAAGGCATAAAGAAAGCGGCGGGCGTTGCGCCCGTCGCTTTTGCTTTCCTGCTGTTCAGAACTGTTCGTATGTATAGCCGCCGTTTTCGTCCAGCGTGATAGCGCCGTAATCTTCAAGAATAGAACCGTCGGTATCTTGCTTCCCGTATGTACCGACATAGTACATAGAACCGGGGAAACAAATACCCGTGCCGTCATCACAAAGAATTGCAACCCAGTTGTAGCCGCTGTCCTTGACGACGGTTTCAACGAATTCTTTGTAGTTTTCTTCCGTAATGGATTGAAGCTGTGCTTTCGTAATGCGGATATAGGCGTATTCACCGATTTTGTCGCCGGAACCAGTTTTCACGTCCTTTACAGTTAAGTCATAGTCCATCAAGACGTTGTGTTTGTGATATTCAGGGTACAGCATATCACGCCCAGAATAGACGGTTTCAACCGCACCGTCAGAAAGTACAACGTCGAGGGATGAACCGCCGTAATAGACGGTATACGCGCCCTTGCTTTCGGAAATGCTTGTAATCTTCCCATCAAGGCCGCAGGAAGTCAGAATGATAAAGACTTCATCGGCCTGTTCGGGAGTGATTTTCATATCCGCCCGAATGGTGTTCATGGCATCGGGGTAAAAATCATACTGCGCCGTCAGTTCCTCCGATTTGGGCGTGTCCAGATCGACAAGAGCGCCGCCGCAGGCGGAGAGGGACGCGGCAAGCACCGCCGCAAGGACAAGAGATAGAACCTTTTTCATGTGGAATCCTCCGTTCTGCCGCCCAGCGTCCGGGCGGCTTGCGTTATTTTCAAAGGCCGGGACCATTGCTTTTTCTGGATTCTGACCTTTAACACAATTATCAACGCTTATTGTGTTAAAGTCAAGAAAAATGCAGACCTTTAACACAAAAGGAGGAATCGGCGGTTGAAGATATACGACTACAAGGGACGAAAGAACCTTTGCGGAAATCGCGTCAAAGAAGCACGCGCCCGGCTGAATATCACGCAAACAGACCTTGCGGCGCGTCTACAAGTTGCAGGAATTACAATGGAGCGGGACAGCGTAAGCAGAATTGAAATCGGGACTCGCTTTGTGACCGATTATGAACTTGCGGTGCTTGCGAAGATACTTGGCGTATCTATGGAATGGCTGACAGAAAATGAGCAATAGTTTTTTATACTTGCGTTAGTATAAAAATATTGTTATAATCTTTTTGCGGGGAACCGCTGAAAAGAGGAACAAAACCCGCCCGGCTTGATAGCTTGGGCGGGTTTCGCATTTTGGGAGGTTATAGCATGGGGCATTGTTTCAGTCATTTACAGCTTACAGATCGACGGAAAATCGAATACGGTTTGAACCGCGGCGATACGCCGAAGCAGATTGCGGCGGAACTTCATGTTCATGTCAGCACGATTTATAGAGAAATCAAACGCGCCCGTTGGGAGCATCTGGACGGCGATACATGGATTATGGAAGACCGCTATAACCCGGACGGAGCAGAAAAAAGATACCGTGAAAATCTTGCGGCGAAAGGTGCGCCGTTGAAAATCGGAAACGACCATGAACTTGCTGACTATTTGGAACGCAAGGTCATCGAAGAAGACCGTTCGCCTGCCGCGGCCCTTGCTGACATAACGATAGAGGGCCGGACATTCAAAACCTCTATTTGTGTCAGCACTTTTTACGGTTACATTGAAAAGGGCGTGTTTCTGAACCTGACGAATAAAGACTTACCAGAAAAGCCGAAGCGGAAGCGCCCATATCACAAAGTTAAAACGACGAAACGCGCACCGCGCGGAGAGAGCATAGAAAAACGCCCGGAAGTGATTAACCAGAGAATCACTTTCGGGCATTGGGAAATGGATACTGTATATTCTGGCAAGGACGGTTCGTGCGCCCTGTTGGTGCTGACGGAACGTCTATCACGAAAAGAAATTATAGAGAAAATGCGCGACAGAACCGCAATCAGCACCGTTCGCGCCTTGAACCGTATTGAACGGAGGTTCGGGACGATGTTTCCACGCGTGTTCCAGACAATCACGGTAGACAACGGCGGGGAGTTCTCCGACGTGAAGAGCCTTGAACGGTCTATCCTACGCAAAGGCAGACGAACCAAAATGTATTATTGCCACCCGTACACAAGTTGCGAACGAGGGTCAAATGAGTGCGCGAACAAAATGGTTCGGCGGAAGTTCCCGAAAGGGACTGATTTCAATAAGGTCAGTCGAGCGGAAGTGAAGAAAGCCGAAGAATGGATGAACAACTATCCGCGTGAAATATTGGGCTGGAAAACTGCTGAAATCGTGTTTGCGGAATGTCTTGAAGAATTGGCGCGGGAAGCCTGATTATATTTTTTTATATTTTTTTCGCATTTACTATTGACATTTCCGCGGTTTTTTCAGCCTTACAGCTGCTTGTTGGCGTTCATCTTCACGCCGGGGCCCATGGTGGAAGCGGCCACGCAGGACTTGATATACTGGCCCTTGGCAGCGGCGGGCTTGGCCTTGATGATGGCGCCGATGAGAGCGGAATAGTTCTCAAACAGCTTCTCGGAGCCGAAGGACACCTTGCCGATGGGGCAGTGGATGATGTTGGTCTTGTCCAGACGATACTCGACCTTACCGGCCTTGGCTTCCTGAACAGCCTTGGCGGCGTCGGGAGTCACGGTGCCGGACTTGGGGGAGGGCATCAGGCCCTTGGGGCCCAGGACCTTACCCAGACGGCCGACAATACCCATCATGTCGGGAGTGGCGACGACGACATCGAAGTCGAACCAGTTCTCTTTCTGGATCTTCTCCACCAGATCCATCTCGCCCACGTAATCGGCGCCGGCGGCCTTGGCAGCCTCGGCCTTGTCGCCCTTGGCGAACACCAGAACGCGGACAGACTTACCGGTACCGTTGGGCAGCACGATGGCGCCGCGGACCTGCTGGTCGGCGTGACGGGAGTCAACGCCCAGCTTGACATGGAGCTCGACAGTCTCATCGAACTTGGCGCTGGCGGTCTTGCAGATCAGCTCCAGACCCTCCTTGGGGTCATACAGCATCGCCTTGTCGATCTGCTTGGCGCTTTCCTGATATTTCTTACCTCTAAACATCGTTACACCCTCCTTACTCGCCAACGACAACGCCCATGGAGCGGGCGGTACCGGCGATCATGCTCATAGCGGCCTCCAGAGACGCGGCGTTCAGGTCGCGCATCTTCAGCTCGGCGATCTTCTGGATGGAGGCCTTGGAGATGGTAGCGACCTTTTCCTTGTTGGGAACGCCGGAACCGGACTCAATGTTGCACTCCTTCTTGATCAGGACCGCAGCGGGAGGGGTCTTGGTGACGAAGCTGAAAGAGCGGTCGGCATAGACGGTGATGACCACGGGGATGATCAGGCCCATGTCGTTCTTGGTGCGCTCGTTGAACTCCTTGGTAAACGCGGCAATGTTGATGCCGTGCTGGCCCAGAGCGGGGCCGACGGGGGGTGCGGGAGTTGCTTTGCCCGCAGGGATCTGCAGTTTGACGTATCCAACTACTTTCTGTGCCATTTGTAGGCACCTCCTTCAATAAAATGTGGTAGCGGCCGGTCCATACCGGAACCGCTTTTGGCGAGATGACGCGCATCTCTCCCACTTGCGCCGGAGTCGTACTGCTCCGGCCTGTACGGCTGCGCCGTACTCAGTTGCTGCTGACCTCTACCTGATCCAGCTCCAGATCCACCGGCGTTTCGCGGCCGAACATGGAGACCACCACGCGGACACGATTCTTGTCCGGTTCGATCTCCTCCACCGTGCCGGTAAAGCTGGCCAGAGGTCCTTCGGTGATACGGACGGTATCGCCCACATGGTACAGCACCACGATCTCGCGCTTTTCCATGCCCAGAGCGGCCACCTCGTCCTCAGTCAGAGGGATCGCCTTGTTGGCTTCGCCCACGAAGCCCGTGACGCCGCGGATGTTGCGGATCAGGTGCCACGTGTCATCGGTCATGACCATCTTGATGAGAACATAGCCGGGGAACACCTTGCGCTGGATCTCCTTGGAAACGCCGGACTCGGTGATCTCGGTGACGGTTTCCATGGGGATCGCGATCTGAAGGACCATATCCTCCATGTTCCGGTTCACCACGGACTTCTCGATGGCGGCTTTCACCGCGTTCTCATAGCCGGAATAGGTATGGGCTACATACCACTTCGCGTTATCAGCCATTCCCGTTTCCTCAGGCGAACAGGCCGACCAGCGTGTTCACCGCCAGAACGCTGACTGCATCAAAGATCCAGATGCACGCGCCCACCAGCAGGGAGCACAGGATCACGGTGCCCGTGTTCTTCATGGTGGTCTTGCCGTCAGGCCATACGACCTTCTTCAGCTCGCTTCTCATTTCGCGGAACCACTTGCCGTGGTCCTTCTTGACCTTCTTCTCTTCAGCCATAGCTCACTATCTCCTTCCGGTTACTTCGTCTCAGTGTGGACGGTGTGCTTTCTGCAGAAGGGGCAATACTTGTTCAGCTCAAGCTTGTCAGGGGTATTCTTCTTGTTCTTCATCGTGTTGTAGTTTCTCTGCTTGCACTCATTGCATCTCAGGGTGATCTTCACGCGCATTAACGGCACCTCCTTATTAGATTAGGTCCGAGGACCCTTTGCCTCCCTGCCGGATGCCGGCTCCCTGCGCGCCCGAAGCGAAAAGCGCGCAAAAAGAAAGCACCCACTCACAGGTAATGCCAAGTATAGCACGGTTTTTGGCAGAGGTCAACTGATTTTTTGAAAAAATACAGCTTTTTCGGGGGTTTTCCGACTTTTCCGGTTGCAGGCGGCATTCTTTTTGTGTATGATAATGCCACTGAACGGAAAGTGCAGGTGCATTACCTATGAAAATCATGGCCATCGACTACGGCGACGCCCACACCGGCATCGCCATTTCGGACTATACCGAGACGCTGGCGGGGCACTCCGAGGTGCTCCACAGCCGGAAGCAGGAGGAGGTACTGGCGGGTATCCGGCGGCTCATCGCGGAGCACGACGTGAAGCTGCTGGTGCTGGGCTATCCCCGCAACATGGACGGCAGCGAGGGGCCCCGGGCGGAGAAGTGCGCCGCCTTCGGGGAGCTGCTGCGGCAGGAGACGGGGCTGGAGGTCATCCTCTGGGACGAGCGGCGCACCACCATCGACGCCCACAATATCCTGTTCCAGAACGGGCAGAATGCCAAAAAGCGGAAAAAGACCGTGGATGCGGTGGCGGCGGCGCTGATGCTGGAGGGTTATCTCACCCGCCGCAGGCTGGAGGCGCAGAAATGAGCCGGGATGTCATCATCATCGGCGGCGGCGCCAGCGGTATGATGGCGGCGCTGGCCGCCGCGGAAAACGGCTGCCGCGTCACGCTGCTGGAGCGGCAGAGCCGGGTGGGACGCAAGCTGCTGGCCACCGGCAACGGGCGGTGCAACCTGACGAACCACAACGTCTCCCCCGCCCGCTATCACGGCGGCGACGGATTCTGCGCCTACGCGCTGGACGCCTTCGACGTAGGGGCTACGCTGCAATTTTTCGCCTCGCTGGGGCTTCTGACGGTCGCCGAGGACAGCGGGCGCGTCTATCCCATGAGCAACATGGCGGGCAGCGTGCTGGATGTGCTGCGCTACGCGCTGGAGCGTCCCGGCATCGAGGTCGTCACCGGTCAGGCGGTCTCCTCCGTGAAAAAGACGTCCGCCGGCTTCACCGTGCGGACGGAAACGGACACATTCTCTGCCGAAAAGCTCATTCTGGCAGCCGGCGGCTGCGCCGGCAGCAAGGTAGGCGGCGTCATGGACGGCTATCAGCTGGCCAAGAGTCTGGGACACCACAGGACGCAGCTCTACCCCTCCCTCGTCCAGCTGAAGACCGACCCCACCTACCCCCGCGCGCTGAAGGGCATCAAGGCCGAGTGCGGCATTGCCATCCGGCGAGGCAATGCGTCGGTGGCAGAGAACCGCGGCGAGGTGCTGTTCACCGAGTACGGCGTCAGCGGCCCTGCCATCTTCGACCTCTCCCGCGCCGTGTCCACCGGCGGCGAGGGGCTGTACTGCGTGCTGAACTTCTTCCCCGACTGGGATCTCGAGGAAGTGCTGCACTGGCTGCACCTGCGGCGGCAGACCATGGCCGCCCATGAGGCGTCCACCCTGCTGGTAGGCTCCTGCCACACCCGGCTGGGGCAGATGCTCTGTAAGGCCGCCGGCTTCACCAATCAGCCGGCCGCCTCCCTTACTGACGATGACCTGCACCGCATCGCCGCGCAGGCCACAGGCTTTACCCTGCCCATCACCGGCACCTGCGGCTTCGACCAGGCGCAGGTAACGGCGGGCGGCTTACAGACCGGCGAGTTCGACCCCCGGACCATGCAGAGCCGTCTGGTGCCGGGGCTGTACGCCTGTGGCGAGGTACTGGATGTGGACGGTGACTGCGGCGGTTTCAATTTGCAATGGGCGTGGTCCTCCGGCTGGCTGGCCGGGCAGCTCCGATAAAAAAAGAAAACGAACCGACCCCTATTTCCGGCGGCAGCCGCCGGAAATAGGGGTTTTTGCCGTTTTTGGCAAAAGGCCGCCTCCGACCATTTCCGCCGGAAACGGATGCTATAATCCTCCGCGAAAGGCAAGAGGCTTGCCGCACTGACGCAGGACAGGAGGACGGAGCGATGAACAGGTACGGAAGGACAGGACTGCGGGTACTGGGCGGCCTGCTGGCGCTGGTGCTGGCGGTCACGCTGCTGCCCGCCGCAGTATACGCCGCAGGCGGCGCGTATCAGGTGGACGAGGACAGCGTCTATATGAACATGGAGGACAGCCGCCCTGCGGCCTTGGCGGCGCAGGTATCCAGAGCCCCGGCGGACAACGTGACCATGCAGCTGTTCAACTACACGGGGGCCATCAACGGACAGGGACCGCTGGAGTTCTATCACAGCTGGGGCGCCTCGGTGGACGGAGACGCCAGCGGAAGCGGAGCGCGGCCCAGCATGTCCCCCACGCTGGAGGACAACAAGTGGCCCTACGTCACCGGCATCCCCGGCAGTAAAGCCAGCGGCAGTCTGGGCTATCTGTTCAGCGACAGTGCCGTCCCCGGCAAGACCGTCTATTCCGTGGGGCGCGGCGGCAGCACGGGGCTTTTCCAGCGGGACAGCAAGGGCTATCTCTACTATGACTCTCTGCGGAATGCCGCCAGCTATGACGCGGCCAGCGGGCGGTTTCAGCTGTATGACGGCATCGTGCGGCCCTGGTACACCGGCTATGTGGAGCCTGACGGCAAGACGGTATTCGACGACAGGACGATCGCCTTTAACGGAAACTTCCTGCCGTTCAACGATCTGACCGGCGCCACAGAGGCCCCCAGAGGCAGGAGTCCCGCCGCCTACCGCCTGCCGGATGGCAAGGTGGACCTGTGGTTCGGCATGTCCATGTCCTTTGACTTCTACATGCCCGCCGATGGCAAGATCAACGGCGAGGATATGATCTTCCAGTTCCTGGGGGACGACGACGTGTTCGTCTACATCGACGGCGTGCTGGTGCTGGACATTGGCGGCACCCACGGCGCCAACAGCGGCTCCATCAACTTTGCTACCGGTGATGTGACCCATCCCAGGGAGGGTGTGTCCGGCGCGGCGGAGGCCAATGACTACGTCACCACTACGCTGGCGAAAAAGTTCCAGACCGCCGGTATGACCGGCAGCTTTGACGGCAGCACCTTTGGGGACTACACCAAGCACACGCTGCAGTTCTTCTATCTGGAGCGGGGCGGCAACGTGTCCTACTGCTATCTGCGGTTCAACACGCCTACCCTGCCCAACAACTCCCTGACCGTGGCCAAGGAGCTGTCCGGCGGCGAGCAGGAGCTGAACCGCTATCTCACCGGTGCCATGGACTATCGGTTCCGCGTGCTGCGGCCGGACGGCAGCCTGTACGTGCCGGAGGGCACGGCGTATCAGCTGCTGGAGAACAGCACCGCTGTGGGCAGCGGCGCCGTGGGGGCAGGCGGGTACTTCACCCTGAAGGCGGGGCAGATGGCTCAATTCACCGACATGCTGACGCTGGGCGGCGGGAGCTATGACTATCTGGTGGAGGAGACCATGCCGGACCGGCTGACGGGACAGTACCGGCAGGTGCAGTACACCGTGGGCAGCGGCACCGGCACCACCGTCAGCCCCACGGCGGAGGAGGATTTCACCGGCTTCCGCACCGATACTCTCACCGCCGCGGCCACACAGCTGGTGACGTACCGCAACGTGGTGGATATCAGCGCGCTGGGCGAGCTGCGGGTGACGAAACAGGTGGCGGAGGGCTCCGACGCCGCGGCGGGGCGGGCGTTCGACATTGGCGTGGCCCTGGGCGGCGAGGCGGTGCCGGCGGGCACGCCCTACACCGTGAATGGTGCGGAGCGGACGGTGGAGACGGCGGGCATCGTGCCCCTGGCCCACGGGGAGACGGCGGTGTTCACCGGACTGCTGGCGGGCACGGCCTACGCCGTGACGGAAACGCCGCCGGAGGGCTGGCGCGCCGCCTTTGACGCCGCCGTCACAGCGGAGGGCGTCACCTCCCCCGCAAGAGCCGACGGTGAGGTGCCGGTGGGCGGCAGCGTGGCCGTCACCGTCACCAACGCCACCTATGACTACGCCATCTCCCTGCCGCTGACCAAGACGCTGCTGGGCGCGGCGGCAGGCCAGTGCCAGACGTTCCGGTTCCTGCTGGAGGAGACGGACGCGGAGGGGAATGTACTGCGGCAGGTCCACGAAACGGGCATCACCGTCACCGGTGAGGAAGCTGCCGATGGGCGGCTGGTCATCGGCCTGGCCGCCGGCGACACCGCGCCCCGCTACTACCGCGTCCGCGAGGCGGAGACCGACGGCTTCTGGTGCGGCGGCGAGATGTACCGTGTGGCGGTGCTGCCCAACGGTGTGGATGGCGCGGTGCGTATCACCGTCAACGGCAGCGTATGGGACGGCGGTGCGCTGACCTTTGTGAACCGCACTTCCCGGAGTCTGACCGTCCGCAAGACGGTAGAGGGCGAGATGGGCGACCGGTCGAAGACATTTCCCTTTACGGCGGTGCTGACGGTGGACGGGCAGGCCGTCCCCTTCCCGGCCGGTGAGGGCTACACCGTGTCCGGCGGGCAGGCGGTCTTTGCCCTGCGCCATGGGGAGAGCCTGACCTTCACCGGACTGCCTTACGGCGGGGTCGTGACGGTGACGGAGACGGAGCACGCCGGTTACACCGTCACCAACAGCGGCCGCAGCGGCGACAGCGGCGCGGTGACGCTGGGGGACGGCGGGGAGCTGGTGTTCGTCAACACGAAGCGGGCCGTCCCCGATCTGGGCGTAGCCGGAGGCACCCTGCTGCCGGCAGGAGCGCTGGTATGCTGCGGCGGCGGGCTGCTGCTGTGGAGTCGGAAGCGCCGCGCCTGACCCTTTTTTGTGCTGCGCCGCATGTGCGGTTTTGATACAGCAGAACACATTATATTGCAAGGAGGACTACGTATGAAAAAATGCTTTGCCCTGCTCCTGACGCTGCTTCTGGCGCTGGGACTGACCGCCACAGCCTTTGCTGTGGAGGGAGAGACACCCACGAGGCCCCTCATCACAGTGGACGGCCAGACCTACGAGGACATCACCGAGGTACCTATCACCAAGCTCTATCAGCTGGTAAACGACGGGGCCGTCAGCCCCGCCGAGACGTTCCGCTTCTCCATCGCGGCGGACAGCGTGACGGACTCCGCCATCACCGCTGCGGCGGATATGCCTGTCTTTACGCCCAGCACCTTTGACATCGCCTTCAGCGAGGGCGCCGCCACGGCGGCCGGTGCGTCCAGCAGCTTCGCGCTGCCCCTGCCGGAGTTCTCCAGCGTGGGCATCTATACCTATAAGATCACTGAGAGCGCGGGCAGCACCGCCGGTGTCACCTACAACGGTCAGGCGCTGTATCTGAAGATCACGGTGCTGCAGCCGGAGGGGGAGGGCAAGGTCCGCGTGGCCGCCGTCCATCTGGGCAGTGCGGATGGCAGCAAGCAGGATAACATCCTCAACACGTATTCCGCCGGTACGCTGAACGTAACCAAGACCGTTGCCGGTCTGCTGGGCGACCGTGACAAGGACTTCCGGTTCCATGTGACCCTGACCAGGCAGTCGGGCTATGACATGAACAGCACTATCGGCTTCTCCGTGGCCGGCGTGGACCAGAGCTTCACCCCGGCGTGGGATGACAACGGCCAGTGTACTGTGGACTTCACCCTGAAGCACGGGCAGACCGCCAGCCTGACCAACCTGCCCTACGGCATGAGCTACACCGTCACCGAGGATGACTACACCGGTGAGGGCTACACCACCGCCGTTACCGGCGACAGCGGCACCATCGAAGCTGCCGCCGCCACGGCGGAGTTCACCAACACCAAGGGCGGCAGCATCGACAACGGCGTGCTGCTGGACAGCGCTCCCTACGCGGTGCTGCTGACCATGGCGGCGGCAGGCGGCACAGCGATGTTCCTGCGTCGGCGCAGCCAGAGGAGCTGACGGCGGTATGACGAGAAGGATACCGGCCGCAGCGGCGCTGCTGGCCCTGCTGACTGCGCTGTGCGTCGTCACCGCCATGGCCGCCGGCGCAGCGGTAGAGCTGCCGGTGCGCGTGACGGTCAGCGGCGATGCGCCTGACGTACCGGAGGTGTTCACCCTGACGCTGCGGGCGGCATCCGACGGCGCGCCCCTGCCGGAGGGAAGCCGTAACGGCGCGTATACCTGCGCCGTCTCCGGCGGCGGCAGCGCGGTGCTGACCATCCCCTGCACCCGGGAGGGGCGGCATGTATACACTCTGCGGCAGGAGGCGGGACAGCGCCACAGCGGGCAGTACGATGACCGTGTGTACTACATCGCCATCACGGTGACGCCGGAGGGCCGCACTGCGGCGGTGTACGGTGATGCCGACATGCAGGGCGGCAAGTACGACGCGCTGGAGTTCCGCAACCGCTATCACGGTGGGCGCAGCCCCGGCGATGCGCCTACCGTCTCCCCCAAGACGGGGGACGGCGGGATGGCGGTGTACGCCGCGCTGGCGCTGGTCAGCGCGGCGGGCATGGCCGTCACCGCGGGGCAGAAGCGGGATTTCTGAGAACAGAGGTGGAGGCGTGAAAAGCGTCTCCGCCTCTGTTTCATCTTAATGGATTCTTAATCCGGCGGTTCCTTGTTTCTTAATGGCTTTTTCTCTACCATAGGAGACACAGAGAAAGAAAGGAAGTGTCTCTCATGGAAACTGCTCTGCGGACCGTGAACGCGCTGATCTCGGCGCTGTTTTTTATCTGCTATGCCTATCAATTTCTCTACATACCGCTGGTGCTGGCCAAAAAGCAGCGCCCCCTTCCCTGCCCTCCCTCGCCCCACCGCTATGCTGTGCTCATCGCGGCACGGAACGAGGCTGCCGTCATTGGCGGTCTTCTGGACAGTCTGCGGCAGCAGACGTATGATCCCACGCTGCTCACGGTGTTCGTGGTGGCGGACAACTGCACCGACGGCACCGCCGACATCGCACGGCGCCGCGGTGCCGTGGTGTATGAGCGGTTCAACCACATCAACGTGGGCAAGGGCTACGCCCTGGACTTTCTGACTCAGCACATCAAGGCCGACTATCCCGACGGCTTCGACGGCTATTTCGTGTTCGACGCGGACAATGTGCTGTCGCCGGACTACATCGAGAGGATGAACGCCGTGTTCTCCGGCGGGTACGAGATCGTCACCAGCTACCGCAACAGCAAGAACTATGCCGACAACTGGATCAGCGCCGGCTACGCCCTGTGGTTCCTGCGGGAGAGCCGCTACCTCAATGGCGCACGCATGCGGCTGGGCACCAGCGCCGCCGTGGGCGGGACAGGCTTCCTGTTCTCCCAGCGTATTCTGGACAAAACCAACGGCTGGCAGTTCTACCTGCTGACGGAGGACATTGAGTTCTCTGTCCGTCACATCACTGACGGCGAGATCATCGCCATCTGCGAGGACGCGGTGCTCTACGACGAGCAGCCCACGGATTTCCGCCAGTCCTGCCGCCAGCGGCTGCGCTGGGCCAAGGGCTACATCCAGGTGTTCCAGAAGTACGGCGGCAAGCTGCTGAAGGGCGCAGCCCGGGGCAGTTGGAGCTGCTTCGATATGGCCATGGCCATCATGCCCGCCTTTGTGCTGACGTGCGTCAGCATCCTGGCCAATGTGACGCTGGCGGGCATCGGTCTGGCCGAGGGCGCAGGACTGTGGTTCGCCATGCGGTCCCTGCTGGAGTGCCTGGGCGGCATCTATCTGACGCTGCTGGCCATCGGCGCCGTCACCACTGCCACCGAGTGGGACCGCATCCAGGCTCCCGCCTGGCAGAAAGTGATGTACACATTCAGCTTCCCCCTGTTCATGTTCACCTACATCCCCATCTCCTTTGCGGCGCTGTTCATGAAGGTGGAGTGGAAGCCCATCCGCCACGGCGCGGCGGCACGCCTGCCGGCAAACTTAATGAAAAACTAAACTTCCCCTATTGTGCCGCGCCTCATTTTCCCGTATGATAAACGGAGTATGAAAAGGAGGCGCGGCACATGTATACCATTCTTGTCTGTGACGATGAGCAGGATATTGTTTCAGCACTGGAGATCTATCTGACGGCGGAGGGCTATCGCGTGCTGAAGGCCTACAACGGGAAAGAAGCGCTGGCTGTGGCTGCCCGGGAGGAGGTGCATCTCATCCTGATGGACATCATGATGCCGGTGATGGACGGACTCACCGCCATGGCTCAGCTGCGCCAGACCAGCAACGTGCCGGTGATCCTGCTGACGGCCAAGAGCGAGGACACCGACAAGGTGCTGGGTCTCAACGTGGGGGCGGATGACTACATCACCAAGCCCTTCAACCCCGTGGAGATGCTGGCCCGTGTGCGGTCCCAGCTGCGGCGCTATCTCCAGCTGGGCGGCGGCACGGTGCAGCCCAGCACGCTGGTCATCGGCGGTATCCGGCTGGACGACAACGCCAAGGTCGTGACCGTGGACGGTGAAAACGCCGCACTGACCCCCAAGGAGTACGACATTCTGCGCTTCCTGATGCAGAACGCGGGCACCGTGTTCTCCCCCAGCGAGATCTACCGCCGTGTGTGGGACGACGTGCCCCTCAACGCCGCCGGCGCCATCGCCGTCCACATCCGGCACCTGCGGGAGAAGATCGAGATCAACCCCTCAGAGCCGCGGTACATCAAGGTAGTCTGGGGAAAAGGCTATAAAATGGAGGGCGGTATCAAGTGAGAAAATGGCTGGACAAGGCCTGGGCCAAGGCCGCGGCCTTCGTGCTGACGCTGGTGCTGGGCGGTCTGACCGTGCTGGGCGGCATCGGCATTGGCATACTGGTCAGCTACAACGTCTTTCTGGACGACGGCGCATACCTGCGGCAGACCCTGTATCAGGAGCAGTGCTACGACAGTCTCAGCATGGCCAACGACTATCTCTGCACCCAGCTGGACAGCGTAGGGCTGCTGGACAAGTCGTACTACTTCGTCAACACGGACACGGCCGACTCCGACGAATATAACCCGGAAGCCGCCAAGCAGCTTTTGTCGGAGCTGCCCCGGCTGTTTGCCGATGCATTCTCCCGGGAGCTCTCCTCCTGCCAGCTTGTCGTATCCGACCCGGACACTGGCGAGACATATCTGGCCAACTTTGATCTGGCGGAGAGCGACAAGCTGCTGTATGACACGCAGGAGCTGTATGTCTACCACCTGTCGGAAAGCACGGGTCTTACCTCCATTCAGGTCGCCATCACTGCTACCCTGCTGGAGAAAAGCGGTCAAGCCCCCAGCTACTCCTATCTGGTCTGCTTGTGGCTGCTGACGCATACCGGTCTGACCATTTTCCTCACGGTACTGTGCGGCCTGCTGACGCTGTTCTGCTTCGGCTTCTCCATGGCTTCCGCCGGGCACTGGCATGGCCGCGAGGATATCCACCTGACGTGGCTGGACAAGATCCCCGCCGACGTGTTCGCGCTGGCGCTGCTAAGCGCCTTCTTCATCGGATGGGACACCTTCTATTCAGAATGGGGGCGGGTTCTTTTCTGTGCAGCGCTGATACCGGTCATGCTGCTGTTCCTGTGCGTCTTTGCCGCCCAGTGCAAGGCCGGTTCCGTCATCCGGGGTTCCCTGACCGCCCGGGTGCTGCGGCTGCTGTGGCGCATCCTGCGAGGCGTGACTCTGTGGCTGTGGCGCATCGTTACCGGCATCCCGCTGGTGTGGAAAACGGCGCTGGTGGGGCTGGGTCTGGCGCTGCTGGAGATCGGACTGTATCAGATGAATTACTACGGAGAGTATTTTCTGGTGCTGAAGCTCGTGGAGCTGCTGGCGGTGCTGGCCATCGCCCTGAACCTGCGGACGCTGGAGAAAAACGGCAAGCAGCTGTCAGAGGGCGACCTGTCCACGCCGGTGGACACCAGGCGGCTGTTCGGCGCCTTCCGGCGGTACGGACAGGCCATGAACCGGCTGCAAAGCGGCATGGAGAGCGCCGTGCAGGAGCAGATGCGCGCCGAGCGGATGAAAACGGAGCTGATCACCAACGTGTCCCACGACATCAAGACGCCGCTGACCTCCATCGTCAACTACGTGGATCTGCTGAAGAAGGAGGACATCCCCTCCCCCGCCGCCCAGGAGTACATTGCGGTGCTGGACCGGCAGAGCAAGCGGCTGAAGAAGCTGACGGAGGATCTGGTGGAGGCGTCCAAGGCGTCCTCCGGCGCGCTGCCGGTGGACGTGCAGCCCATAGATGTGAGCGTGCTGTTCAGCCAGATCGCCGGCGAGTATCAGGATCGGCTGGCGGACTGCCATCTGACGCTGGTGACCCAGTCGCCGGAGGGGCAGCCCGTGGTGGCCGCCGACAGCAAGCTGCTCAGCCGCGTCATGGACAATCTGGTATCCAACATCTGCAAATACGCCATGCCGGAGACCCGCGTCTACGTGTCCGGCGTGGTGTCCGACGGGCAGATGACCCTGAGTTTCAAGAATGTGTCACGGGCAGAGTTGAACATCTCCCCCGACGAGCTGATGGAGCGCTTTGTGCGCGGGGACGCCTCCCGCCACACAGAGGGCAGCGGGCTGGGGCTTTCCATCGTGCGAAGCCTTGTGCAGCTGATGGGCGGCACGTTCCGGCTGTCCATCGACGCAGATCTGTTCCGTGCGGACGTGACGCTGCCGCTGGTCCAGCAGGACTGACAGCGAGCGAACGATACAAAAAAGCAGCAGAAAGCGGGCAGAAAATCTGCCCGCTTCCTGTTGCTTTTTTCCGCGCGGCATGGTAGGATGGGAAAAATGTAAAATGACCACAGACAGAAAAAACTTTATTTTTACCCCTCGCCGTGGTATCATGGCAGAAATTGAATATCCGGGTGTGGCTCAACTGGTAGGGCGCGACATTTGGGAGTGCCGTGGCGGTATCCGGAACAGGGCAAGGCGAAACGCCGCAAAGCCTTGTGACACCTGCATTTGCGGGATTTTCCCCGATTGCAGAAAACGGCACAAAAGCGGTTTTGACCACAGGAATGACCACAGACAGAAAAATCTTTCTTTTTACCCCTCGCCGTGATATTATGGCAAAAAAGTGAATATCCGGGTATAGCGAAGTTGGTATCGCGCCTGGTTTGGGAGTGCCGTGGCGGTATCCGGGATAGGGTGAGGCGAAACGCCGCAAATCCTTGTGACGTCTGTGTTTGCGGGACTTTTCACGATTGTCGAAAGCGGCACAAAAGCGGCTTTGACCACATAAATGACCACAGACAGAAAAATCTTTATTTTTACCGCTCTCCGTGGTATCATGGCAGAAAAGTGAATATCCGGGTATAGCGAAGTTGGTATCGCGCCTGGTTTGGGACCAGGAGACCGTGCGTTCGAGCCGCACTACTCGGACCAAAATCCCTCTGAAATCGTTGATTTCAGAGGGATTGTTCTTATTCTTTGTCTATTGCGGCGCAGGAGGTGAGTATTAACAATCCGTTCTGAACCCTAATATTTTTGCTAAAATATTTATTGTGTTAAAGTTTACTGTGTCAATGAAATTTCATACACTAAAGTCTTTGTAACTTGATTAGTTACATGCGAAGAATAAATGTCAGAAATCGGGTACACAATACGAACCTTTTCGTAGTTCAATGCAAACAGACATACCCCCAAAGCCACAGGCTTTGTCGCTAATGGAGAAATACATATCGATGGCTCGTCGGCATAGTTTTTCTCAAGGAAATTATATACTTCAAATGGATTGTCTGCAGGGGCATAAAGGATCGAGTCATATTTTTTTCCTTTAATCGAGCTTCGATTATTCAGGATACTAATATCCTTATATTTTTGAGAAAGAGATGGCAAACTGTTGACAAACATCAAATGCTTATAAACAGCTTCCTCCAAAACCTTTAGTGATAAGGCGCCTTCAAAGCCAAGAAAAATGACGTAAACCGAATTCGGATTATCAGGGTTGTACTCTCCACCATAACCTGCTAATTCGTAATTTTGCAAATCACCAAGAGAAGATTTATAAGAAAAATCCCCCGCAAAATATTCGTAATCGTATGGGACAGAATAGATGCACGGAATATGTTTTATATGATCGTTCAATTTTAGAATTTTCATAATCGAAAACATATCCGGAATTCGGACACAAGAAATATCTATAACAATATTTTTGTTTATGTAGGGTTTAACTGTTTTCTTGAATTGCAGGATGAAGCTGTTTACATCATTCGATACGGAGATTTCTTGAGCACGGCCTTCAAATAGCTCGTTCAGAGCAGTAGAGTGGCTGCCATTATCGTATTTGATAATAATAGCGTGTTCAATTTGTACACCAGACGCAAGCATTTTAGAAATTCCCTCGGTGGATCTTTCGTCGTCATGTGCAGCACAAATAAAACAATCCACGGAATCAAACGCGTAGTCGCCAATCTGTTCCATCTTGTAAACAATACTATTGCTCAACAACTACCATCTCCAATCTCTCCAAAGAGTGACAGTTGTTTGACGGGTTCTTCTGTTTTTGTGCCCAGCACTTTTCCAACGGCGGAAGGGGTAAAAATACCTTCACACATTTTTGCAAATTCATCTTTTTCAATAGACACGTTAAAACCGCCGCGAGTTCTATACGAGATATTAAACAGCGGTGAGAAAATACGGTTAATGTAAAAAATATCACCACGCTTATTAATATCTACAGATAGCCGTTGGGGAGCAGATTTCTTTACTATCATAGACCATCTTAATGCCATATTTAAAGTAGTAGAATTCATTTCCTCAAGCTCCAATTTATCAAGAACGAACTGATTGGTTTCCGGATAGCGAGCCCGTCTATCTTTATGGAACTCAGCAAACATGTTTCCCAAGTTTAGGATTAATTTTCTTATGCTTTCACCATACTGGATAATGGAGCAGATATCGTCAAATTCTTTGGCAGAGAATTTATGGATTGCATTGCTTTGGGTCGGCGCTGAAATAGAAAGATTGTCAAAGAAGGCATTGGGTTCATAAAACAATGCATCAGAAATTATTTCGCGACAAAGATTGATAAAAACGCGTGTATTGCCATTAGCCAAATGAACAATAGTATTAAAACTATAATACATCTTGTTCTTTTTATAAATTGAACACAGAAGTACCGTCAAAGTGTAACGATATTTATTCTCGTAATCAAGCTTATACTTTTTGGCAGCAGGCGTATCATGTTTACCAAGATAATCCCTCATAGCTTGTTGAACATCATGGGCAACCTTCAACTTATCTTTATCGGGATTACGTATTACCCATAGTGCATTGAGCATTTCCATTATGGGATTATCTGGCACTTCGATTATGCCGATAATTGCATTGCTCTGATCTGCAGAAAGTGCTGAATCCATTTTTAGGATTTGGCGAATGTGTTCTTTTCTGCTTCCTGCGTTATTTTTGCATTCCTCCAAAAGATCTTCAGTACCACCAAACAATTGCTTGACATCAATGGAAACATCCTTGAAAACTAAGTCGAGCCGTTTTTGAGCTACACTGTAGAAGTATTTTTTAGGATCGCCCGTTCTCATGTTCTCGTCTAAATCAACAAGCAAATAGTCATTGTTGATTCTCAAATATTCCGTATCATTGATAGTTGCAGTTTCAATATTTCGCTCAGTTCTTCTTCCGATTCGAAGCGTAAGCTTATCATTTGCGTACTTTAACATCGTGTTGAAACTTCTTTGCAACTCAGGAGGAAGCGCCTCATACTCGTCTACCATTAGGACATAGTTAATAGACGACAACTCCTGTACAAATTTTCTAATAGATGCAATAAGAACTTCTGCTAAGTTGGAAGATCCAAACTTTCTAACAATTCTAATATCGTCCTCTAAAAAAATAGAAAGATTTTTATAATCTTGGATTGCTTTAATTTCTCTTACAACAGAGGTATACAAATCTTTGAAGCTTTCGATCGGTTCAATAACGTAAACAGAACAAACTTCGTCGAGAATTTTTTGTTCGAACTTATCGGACGACAATTCCCCTTCAGCTTCTAAATCCAAGATCATATTAATAATACTTTGAGCAATATGCATCTGCATATAATATGAGAAAACATCTTCCCATTCTTCTAAGGAGCTATCAGCACAGATAGCCTTCAGCGAGTTAATAAAAGGCGGATCGCACCTGAAATAAAAACCTACTCCTCCACATTTTTTCAAATGTGAAATAATGCTGCCAGATTCTTTTGCGACAATTTTTTGTGCATCATAGGAATAGTATTTAAATAGCATGGTTTTACCGGAACCGCGAGAGCCCTGAATGATAAATGGCATTTTTTGTGTAAAAAACACTGGAGCAGACAGCAATTCCTTTTGCCCTTTATCAATAGGGTCGCACCAAAACCTAACAATCTTATCTGTATCAATAAGAGAAGCATTAAAATCGTCAAATGGATTTTTAAATGTATTTCTCAAAAGTGCGCCATATTCTTGCATCTGTTTTAATCTTCTCCTTTCTTTCGAAAATAGGAACCCAACCATTTTTATTGGACCAAAAGATTGGCAGAGTATTATTTGGCGTATTATAAAAGAAGCCAAATAGATACTGACCATCCTTATATCCGAGGGGATAGCTCCTAAACACTTTGCTTCCGTAATGAGTACAAAAGTCTTTAATCGGATCTAACAAATCAGGAAACTTGTGAAACAGAATGGATTGGCCAGAGAAACATTTATTTCTCTCATCAATCTCAATGCAGCTAATGGTTTTTATCCCGTTCTGTAGAAGTTCCTGCTCAGCTTTGGACGATGATATTAGTGTAAGTAAGTATACGCTATCAAAGGAATGATTTTTGACGAAATCGGTAATAGGATCTTTTGCTTGAGTAGCACTTAATGTGACATCGTCAATAAAGATTGCAACATTTCCGTTTATGCTTCCATTTTCTGTTGGAAAAAAGAAGCGATCAATACCAATTTTCGCTTGCTTTCTAAATTGATATGCAATAAAACCTCCACTTTCACTTGCACTGCCAAGTGGAATATAGCAAAAATTTTTCATGCTTTCCAACAGTGTTTTCTCAGTAAGGCTCTGATCCGTTACATACGTATGAATAAATTTTTTATATAGAGTTTTGCAAAGATGTTCGACTTCTTTTTCGTTATAGTGAGTATAGTTGGATAACAGCCACAATGCTATTCTTTCCTCATCCTCTTTCGGAAAGACTTCTCCTTGAAAATTGTTTAGCCATGAAGAAATATTGTACTCAGTGAAATTTGGAAGTGCCCATGAATATGTAACAGTATCTTGAATGTTGTTCTTAAGGGTAACACTGTCAGGAAAAGTTTCAGGAAATGTGATTGTTTTCGTTGCCATTTGCCTCACCTTATAAACCTGTACTTAGATCCCATATAGTAATCCTTATCTGCCTCCACACTTATCCAGCGACGCTTTGCTTCCTCTGCACAGTAGCCGGTAGTATTGCTGCCAGCAAAGCAGTCCATCACAATATCATTCTCGTCTGTTAATAAGTTGATAAAGAATCTTGGAACTTCGAATGGCATACGTGCGGGATGAATTTTTATGCCATTTTCTTTACATCTGAGAAGATATGGATCCCTGCTGTTTGTGTTTGAAGCAATAATGACATTAGAAGGAATTGCACCTCCGTTATCATTATTAAAAGCAGTTTCACTAATGCTGTGCTCTGAAGGACGTTCTCCAGCGTTATATTGACCTGTCTCCAGCAACTTTTTCATTTGTTTGCTATATTGTTTGAGCACATTTCTATTATTTGCTTTGGGATTTGCACTTCGCGAGAACCACCATACCCGGGTAAAAGAATCCTTTACCCGAATCCTATCGATGTTAACATACTGAATGGGCGAAGGGAGCCGTGCAGGATTGTAGTAGATGAACTCTTGGCACAGAGAAAGTCCACATTCATTTTTTATACTTAACAATGTCTCCATAGGAAGAGTTGAAAAAGTTGGTTCACCGTAATTCCATGCGTTTCCAATTTCAATTACGATAGAGCCATCTTCCGTTAACAATGGAAGCATTGATTTAACTACATCACAAAGCCATTTTTTATATTCATCCCCCATTAAATTCCCGTATTTTTTTGCTCTATTCAAGGGAAACGGCGGAGATGTAAATATCAACTGTATCTGCCCTTGATAATTAGGAATCAGATACTTAGAAATAACAGTTTCACATTTTTCGTTGATACAAATTCCGAGCGGTGTATTATAACGGCGCCATTTATTTTTAGGATTAATCATGTTTTTCCTCCGGCAATTCGACTTCTACAATATCACCAATATCACATCTCAGCACACCACAAATACGAGTTAAGATTTCCATCGAAACATATTCGTTTTTGTTAAGTTTCGTCAATGTGGCCGGAGATAACTTAGCGCATTTTCTTAGTTGGGCTTTTGTAATATGTTTCTCAATCAGTAAAATCCAGAGCTTTTTATAGTTTACGGGCATTACTCTCACCTCATATAGCTTCGCAGTGAATACTGTATATAAAATCCCAAAGTAATGATAGCACTGCTTTCGGCAAAAAGCAAGAATTAATGATGTGTTCGCACGATATTATCGTGAGAGCGCCACAGATTTAAATGCAAAAGATACGTCTGAACTTTTAAATCCCCGATATAGGTACCAATTGCTCGGTACCCATGTCGGTGATTCTTTTTATTTACTCTTTTTCGCCTTTTTCTTCCGCCCTTCCTTCTTATCCTTCTCCGGCTCCTGTGGTGACAGCGCACCCTCCGCCTTCTGCCTCTTCAGTTCCGCCAGCTCGGCTTTTGTCTCCTCAATCAGCACCTTGAGCTTCTCCTCACACTCCTCACGGGTGTGGGCGTAGACATTGCGGGCGTGCTTTTTACCGTCGGGCCATTTGGGAGAGTAGCGACCCTCAAAGAGATGGTCGTTGATCTGGCTGATACAGCCGGTGCCGGATCTGCGCTTGCGGCCCACGTAGGGCCTGAAGTCGGTCATACTCGGCTTTTCCGCCTGAGCCGATGCAGTTTCCTGCCCCGGCTCTGAAGCGTCCTCCTGCGGCGCTGCTTTGCCGATGCCGCGGTCAATGTTTGCGGCGGCTGCCCGCTGCATATCGTCGGTGATGTGGGTGTAGATGTCCAGCGTGGTGGCCGCCGACACATGCCCCAGCATGGCGGAGAGTGTTTTCACATCCATACCGTTCTCCAGCGCCAGCGTTGCGAAGGTGTGGCGCAAGTCGTGAAAGCGTACATGCTTGCATCCTGCGTGCTCCAAGATGAGCTGCAATCTGCGCCGCACCACGCCGGGTGTAATGGGACAGTCCTCCTTCACCGGCGACGGGAACATCCAGCGGGAATCCACCGTCCTTTTGTATTCCCGCAGCACCGCCACCACGGCGGGCGGCAGGACGATCTTGCGGACGGAGTTTTTCGTCTTGGGCGTGCTGATTTGAAGTTGGCCCCGCACATCGTAGACCTGCTTGTTCACATTCAGTACGCCGGTTTTGAAGTTCAGGTCGTCCCATTGCAGCGCCATGAGCTCGCCTCGGCGCAGGCCGGTGGCTAAGTCCAGGAGGAACACTTCATAGTAGCCCTCAAACTTCGCTTGAATGAGGAATCGCTGCAACTCTTCTCGTGTCAGCACCTGCATCTCCCGCGCCTTCTTCGGTGGCAGCTTGCAGCCGATGGCCGGGTTCACACGAATCAGCCCATCCTGCACCGCTTTCTCCAGCGCGGAGCGGCAGGTGGCGTGGCACATGCGCACCATCCGGTCGGACAGCCCTTCGCCGTACTTGTCGGTGAACCGCTTTCGGCCGCTTTTCTTGAGCCGACCGTAGAACTGCTGCAGGTCGTTCTGTGTCAGCTTATTCAGCGGGATGTCCCCAATCTCTGGGATGATGTGCAGTCGGATACGGCTCTCGTAGGTCTCCTGCGTGGTGGGGCGGATCTTAGGCTTGGAGTGATTCTCGTACCAATATGTCAGCCAGTCCCCGAAGGGCATCTCAGACCGCACTTTTTCGGGCTTCAGCCCGCCGCAATCCTCCTTGAGCTTTTGGAGCTTCTCGACGCACTCCTTCTTGGTTTTAGCGAGAACATTTTTCGTCTTGGGATAGCCGTTATCGTCATAGCTGATGACGATGCGCCCCTCCCACCGACCGTCTTTGCGCTGTCTTACGGTTCCGTCTCCGGCTTTTCGCTTTCTTGCCACGGTTTCAACTCCTTTCCGAAGATGTCCTCCATGAAGCCGCCCACAATACCGCAGGCCTGCTTCTGCATATCCGATGTGACATGGGTGTAGGTGTCCAGCGTGAAGGAGGCGTTGGTGTGGCCCAGGATACCGGACAGCGTTTTGGCGTCCACGCCGCTGGTGAGGGCATGGGTCGCGAAGGTGTGGCGCAGGTCGTGGAAGCGGATGCTGGGCAGCCCCGCCCGCCGGAGCAGCGTCTTCATGTGGAGGTAGGCCGAGCCGGGGTTGACAGGATCCTCCGGCTTCACTGGGTCGGGGAATATCCATTGACTGATGGCATCCGCTTTGCGCCGCCGTAGGATTTCGGTCACGCTGTGCGGCAGGACGATGGTACGCATGCCCTGATTGGTTTTTGTTTCTCCGACAGTGTACTCGCCCTTACGCTGGCTGTGGAGGGTACGGCACACCTTCAACGTCCCGGCTTCCTCGTCGAAGTCGCTCCACTGCAGACCGCAGATCTCACCGCGGCGCAGGCCGGTCATCAGCTCCGTCTGGAAGAAGTCCCGCCACACCTCGTCCTGCTCCACCACTGTAAGGAAGTCGTCCAGCTCCGCGCGGGTGAGGATGCGCTTGGGCTTGTAGTTAGGCTTGGGCGCAGTCGTACCCTCGGTGGGGTTCCTGGGAATGACATGGGCCTGCACTGCGTCTTTCAGTGCGGCGTGGAGGGTGGAGTGAATGTGGCGCACCATGGAGTCGGAGAGCTGATGCCCCATCTCGGGATGCTCGTGGATGCGCCCCTCCGTTTTTAGGCGGCGATACATCCGCTGGATGTCCTGCTGGGAGAGGAGGGAGATCTGCTTGTCGCCCAGCTGCGGCTTGATGTAGTATTCGATGTAGCGGCGGTAGCCCTCGAGGGTACCGGGGCGCACCGTACCCGCCTTGTACTCCGTGAGCCAGCGATCCAGCCACTGGCCCAGCGTCATGCGGCTGTCCTCGGTCAGCTCCACATCGCGGTAGCACTCGATGTTCTGGTGCAGCTTATCCAGCAGAGCCTTTTGCGTCTTGGCATACACATGACGGAACAGCGGCTCGCCGTTTTCCCGGTGGCCGATGACGATGCGGCCTTCCCAGCGCCCATCGTCACGTTTTCGCACCATGCCGTCACCGGCCGGTCTTCGTTTTGCCATGTATTTCACTTCCTTTGACTGAGATTTCTTTTTGCAACACAAACAACTACCACACTTCTCGTGAAATAGCTATCAGAACTTTGAAATGGTTTGCCATTACATCCGCATAGAAAACCCGTGGTACTGCTCGTACTCTTCCTCTTCGTCATCTACGGCGTATTCCACCGTGCGGTCGACCTTGCCGCCGCGTTCCAGAATACGCCGGATCTCCTGCTTGCTGTGATGCAGCGTTTCCAGATGGAAGCGGTCATTGTCGCCGGTGTTCATCGCATCCAGAATGGAGATCAAACCGCAGACGGCATCGTCCACCGTAGGCAGGAGTTCACCGTACTCGGTGGCATCGATGCGGCTTTCCAGATACTCACAGCCGCCCATATCGAAGTAGGCTTCCATGCTGCTGCGCAGAAGCGTCTGGTCGAAGAGCTTATTGTCTCTGCATCGGACATTCTCCGGTGTAGTGTAGGTGATGTATTTTTGATTCGGCTCCCATCGCACCTTGTAGCCGTACTCTGCCATGAATGCGATGAACTCCTCGCGGGTAGCACAGTTCTCCATAGCTTCCTTAATGGTACGGCACAGCCGTTTCTTCCAAGCAGGAATACGGAACGGATCCGCCTTGCTCTCGGTGAAGGACAAGCCATACTCCCGGCAGAGATGGTTGCTGTATTCCTTGGCCTGCTGCATCTCTCGGGCGCTCTGGTGAAACTTCTGGCCGTTTTCAAAGTTTACCGAGTTCATGATGATGTGATTGTGGATGTGCGCCGTATTCATATGCGTGACCACCACGCACTGGTAGCCCTTGAAGTATTCCGCAAACTTCAACCCGATCTCATGCGCTGTATCAAAATCCAGCGGATCGTCCGGGGCGAAGGCTTGGACGATGTGATAATAGCTACGGCCATCTGTTTTGCGGAACTGTTTCTTTACCGCTTCGAATTCATCCTGAGCTGTTTGAGCCATGCAGTTGACACCAGATATGAGACGCTCCACCGTTTTCTCACGGTTTGTAACATAGTCCAGGATACCGCTCAGACTGCGTGAGACAGCAATGAATTTAATGTTTGCCATGCGTTCCGGTACACCTCCGTAAAGGGTTCATAGTTCACCTGCGTGATACGCCCCTGCCGAGCCATGACCGTGAGCTGGTTCAGGTTATTTCCCTGATAGCGCAGCTCCCGCAGGAGCTCATCCATACCTTCAATGACCGTGACCTCACGATCCATAGCCGCCCGGCGCACAAACTCGCTCTCGGTCATATGAGCTGCATCCGCCTTGCGGCGGATGCAGTCCTTTTCCCACCCGGCAACGCGGGCGCGGATAAATTGATTCTTAGCCATGGTGCTCGTTACCTCGGCTTGCCAGCATAGTCATCGTCTCGATCTGCTTAGCCAGAGTCTCGTCCCGCGCATGCACATAATAGAACTCCAGCATCTTTTCGACTGCAAAGCACTGCTGCCACTCCGCACAGCCAGATAGTGCAGCTTTGCCCTTGCCGGTGAAAAAGTGATCCAACTCTTCACAGGAGACATCCACGCCGAGTTGATAGAGCATGGCCTCCCGTACATTGCTGAGCATCTCTTCCTTATCGTACTTGTCCATCATAATTTCATAGGGATTATAGGTGTTCTTCGTCATAATCTTTATCTCCTTTAAATTCATTTTTCTTTGTGTTGATAGGGGTGTGGGCTTAGCCCGCCTGCCGAAGGGGTCGGAACGGGGCAATCGCCCCGTTCCGTACCACGAAGGCGAAACTTGTCATTCTCGAAGCGAGAATTTTCGGCGCTGACGCGCACTTCAGCCGCTCTGCGGCGCTTTGCGGAAAAGGCAGTCATCCCGCTTGGTCAAGCATCCATGGCGCATCACCTCCTTCCGTGCAGAACACGCTGCGGTAGGTACTGACATCCGGCACCATGCCTCGCTCCAGCATGATCGCACATTGCAGGGAGCGAAGGCACATTTCCTCATGGACGCTCCGCATCTCGTCGCGGCATCGGCGGGCGAGGGTCTTCTGCTCATCGGTCAAATCACCGCGATGTTCATCGCAGAGAAACAGACGAAGTCCGTCTTCATCAATGGGGTCGGCATGATCCTTGTTCCACGCCCACCGGATGTAGCGTACTGTGTCGTGCGTGCGCTGGAGAACCATCATCGGGTCATGGTCTACAATAAAGTTTGCAATCTGCTGCATCATGCGCTTTCCTCCTTCTTTACGTTGCTCCGCTGCTCCAGCTCAGCCAGGCGCTTTTGCACCCGCGCCCGCTCCACACTCTCCTCCGCCCGCTGGAATTGCCGCTGGTAGTTCTGTTCCAACGCCTCCTGAATGGGTCGGATGTTGTAGATAAGGCTGCCGTTGCGCACGCGGCCATCCTTCGTGGTAACAGTGCTGGGCTCAGTGCGGATGAGCCCCTTCTCCTCCAGACCGGTCACATACTTTCGCACAGTGTTTTCGCTCAGCTGCACTGCCTTTCCGATGGTGCGGTAGCTGGGATGGCACTGGTAGGTTCTGCGATCCTCGCAGCGCAGAAGATAATTGTAGACGGCAATCTCATGAGAGCTGAGGCCGAGGTTGAAGACTTCGTTGGGGACGAGATAGTAGTGCTTGTTCGGATCCCTCTTAGGCCAGCGCTGGAACATCAGGCATCACCTCCTGTCTGCGCGTCTACCCACCGGCAGAACTTTTCTTTGGGCACCACGATGCGGCTGCCGATCCGCAGCGCGGGGAAGCCCGTCTCGTGCATGAGCTCGTAGGCGCTGGAGATAGACACGCCCAGCACCTGCGCCACCGTGTTCGCGTTGAGGAACAGCGGCAGCTGGTCGTAGTTGGTGAATGTGAATTCTTGCATCGGATTCCTCCTTTATAATTTTTTGTTGAGAGCTGCAAGCAAAAAAGCTCCCACTGAAAAAGTGGGAGCAGTATCCATATTGCAAATTTGGAACCTCATGATAGAATAGAAGCATGAGGAGGTGAGCCAATGCCGTTGGTGAAATACAGGATCTACGAACTGTCCGCCAGAACCGTGATCAGCTACGGAAGGCAGCAGGAGTGTGCATACGCCTTCCAGCTCAGCGCCGCCGAGACAGAAAAATGCAAATCACTTTCCGCGCCCCATGAGCAGGACGATAACGCACTGTTCTATCAGACTATGTGCGTGCTGCGCGGCGATGCCTTCACCGGAACACCCGGTGGGCAGTTGGTGACGGATCTCTCGGACATCATTTTCTATATGGACTTCTCCGGTATCTTCGACCGGAGCGGCGCCAGAAAGAAACACCTGATCCGGCAGGAGAAAGCGAAGGCCCTGTTCCGTCCCGAGGGCGTGAGCCTTGATTTTGGCTCCGGCCCGCATCGCTATCTTGCCTTTGAGCGTTCGGGCAGCATGAGCCGGCAGGCGCGGCTGGCCTTCATCCGGGAGGATTTTTATGACACGGTGTGCCGCCGCATCATGATGGATATGACCATCGGTGACTGCCAGCTCAGCAAGCTCTATGCCTACAACGGCCTGATGCTGTCCAGCGGTATCCGCATTGACGGCATCGGCATTGACCGGCCCCACCGGGTGGTGGTCATCGACAATCCTACGCGCACAGAGCGGAATGTCAGCGTCATCACCGTAGAGGACGACGGAACGCAGAGCAGTACCCGCAAATATCACCGGGTGGAGAAAAAAGAGGACATCGAAATCACCTGCTTCGACGGCGAGGGGCTGATCTCAAAAGAATATGCCCGCGTCGTGGACGAGAAGCTGTGCGGGAAGAAAGTCCACACCTCATTCCAGATCCGTATGCCCTATGTCAAGGGTATGCTGCACGAGGTGGACTTCAAAGACTTCCTGACCCTCTGCGGGACGGACACCATCACCGATCTGTGGGGCATGGAGCATTCCGTCCGGGATGTGGACGTCATCCTCACCAAGAGCATGTTCAAGGGATACGGCTGGCTCACTGCCAGTGGCATGAGCTGGGAGGACTATTGGGCGGTGTTCCGTAAGTACCGCCACGCACTGTACATCACGAATGTCAGCAAGGAGAAGCCGGAGAAAACGACGGAACTGAACTATCAGTTTTTGAACACGGTATCCCTCAAGGCGGACGAGTTCCGCCCCGCCGATCTGCCAGACGGCTGGGATCACAGTCCGGAGGAAGACCCGCGAAATTGGCTCACCAAGCAGACGGAGCTGGCGTATTACAGCTTCTGCGCCGATGAATCGTTTCGGCAGAATTACTTTCTGGAGAAGTTTGAGCGGGTCAGCTGGTGGGAACGACACCAAGGCAAGGATCAGATCCTTGCCGCCGTGCTGAAAAAGAATCCAAGCTTCATCAACGAACCGGTCTATGCCAAGCGACTGGAGGATGAAGCCGATAAAATCGTGGAGCAGTACGCCGTCGGCCGGTTGATCGTAGCGGGAGACAACCGTTATCTTTCCGGTGATCTTCTGGACTTTCTGGCATTTCTGCTCCCGACTGTTCCGCCGCACAAACGCAGGCAACGGATGTTTTACAGCACCGTCATGACCGACCACTTCCCGGAGAGTTCCTTCTATGCACCCCAGGTGGCCTATGCCCATGACGACGCCTGCACGCTGCTACGCAATCCGCACATTGCCCGCAACGAGGAGCTACAGCTTTCCTTCTACGACGCGAAGGAAGAGAGAAAGCAGATGCGGCATTACTATTTCGGGCACCTGACGGATGTGGTGATGGTGGATTCCAATAACAGACCTATGCGCAGAAGTGCCTTGATTGGTCCGTGGGGTGTTGGCGCAATTGTTCCATTTCCCAATGACGAATCTTTGATGATTGCCGGCCTGGATATGTGGCGGTACAATGATGCAACACCTTTTGTAATAAAAGATGAGCGTCTTCTGCGCCGACTGGGTGTTCAGGAATTGCGCTGGCCCCCTGATTTTCGGGAGAATAATGCCGACCCGCAGAACTGTTTTCTGAAGATTCCGGCGGTGAGATTTCCTACATGGCATTATTGCCCGTTCTGCGGCACTATGGAAAAAACAACATTCTATCAGCAACAGCCAGAATGTGAGTGCTATCCATGGCCTAACGGCAGAAAATGCAATCCAGCATTTCGACACAGAAGGAAGCTGATTCCGGAGCGTTTCATCGTTATTTGCCCGGACGGTCATATTGATGATTTTCCTGTTGCAGAATGGCTTCATCAGGACCCCGGATACCGGTATAATCCGGAGACCTGCAAAATCAGAAGAAGTACCGGTGGTTCATCTGCTTCTCTGAGTGGTGTGTATTATGAGTGTACCTGCGGTGCAAGAAAAAACATTGCTGGTGCTACTAAGCCCGGAGCATTATCCAAGATTGGATACAGATGCAAAGGTACTAAGCCATGGCTTGGTATGGACAGCGATGAAGAGCATCCTTGTGGCCGTGCCGATGTACGAGTGGTTCTCCGGGGTGCTACGAATGTATGGTTTGCTGATACCAGAAGTTCCATTTACATTCCAACCGATGATGAACAGGCAACAAAGAAAATTCTCGCTGTACTGGATGAGTTTTTTGATTCAGTAAGTGCACGTCGGGTTAACGGCGAATTGGACCGAAGCTTTATTTATATGTTGGCAGATGCTAAACATGTTGACCGGGAAGCTCTTTACAATGCATTTATTCGCCGGGATCAGGGGTTGGAAGGGTTACCGGATGTTACAGAAGAAATATCTGAAGACGAGTATCGGCTTGCAGAGTACAATGTGCTGATAAAATCCAGTGGCGGCGATGCACAGCGCTTCCATTCAAAGAATTATCCGATTTCCTACTACGATCCAGTCATCAGCAAATACTTCAAGAGCATTTCCCTTGTACATAAGCTTCAGGAGACCCGTGCTTTCGTTGGATTCTCACGTGCGGAACCCAGTGAGATGCCTATCTCTGAGCGAAAGAAAATGCTTAGACTGGGCAGTGAAAACTGGCTCCCAGCTATTCAGGTTCATGGCGAAGGTATTTTCTTTGAATTCAACAAGGAAGCGGTGGAAGAATGGGCGCAACGGCCTGCTGTCTTGGCACGGCTGCGTAACCTTCAGGATTCTTACCGGAACTCAAAGTTTGGTGCAAATGTCACCGGAGATCTTCGCCCGGAATTCGTTTTGATTCATACTTTTGCCCACCTGATCATCAACCAGCTCAGCTTTGAATGTGGCTATGGCAGTTCCTCTATTCGGGAAAGAATTTACTGTGAAAAAGCAGAAAATAAGTATGGTATGTACGGTGTCCTTATTTACACAGCTTCCGGTGATTCTGAAGGTTCCCTCGGCGGCTTGGTTCGCCAAGGTACAAAGGATCATATAGAGGATACGATCCGTGATGCAGTACGGAATGCCGCATGGTGTTCTTCGGACCCAGTTTGCATTCAGTCTTACGGACAAGGTCCGGAATCCTGTAACTTGGCAGCATGCCATAACTGTGCGCTGTTGCCGGAAACCTGTTGCGAATGCGGCAACAGGCTGCTGGATCGCGGCACAGTCGTTGGCACGCTGGATAACAAATCTATTGGATTTTTTGCTGAATTACTGGAACAGTGAGGTGATTGTATGCTTGTTATCCTGTCTCAAAAGGTGGATAGTGAGTCTTCCTACACAGATGAACTGTTCAACTCATACCATTATCCCGCCAGGTATAAAAATCAACTGCACAAAGGAGATATTTTCATTTATTACCAAGGCAATCGATACGACAAGAGTCAACGGTACTATTTTGGAGTAGGCTCTGTTGGCGAGATTCAGACTACAGATGGAGAAAACTACTATGCTAAACTTCTGGATTGCCAACAGTTTGAACGGAAGGTTCCAATTTATCTCCCTGACGGTGGATATATTGAACAACTTGGTTTCGAAACAGTTCGAAAGAGCCTCAATCCTCCTTGGCAAAGTTCTATTCGCCCGTTGTCCCAAGAAGCCTACGATTATATATTAAAAGCCGCTGGTATTCAGCTATCTTCTGAGCCTGTGCATCAAGACTCGATAGACGTATTGAAAGATAAGTTAAAGCTTGCTGTCAGAGACTTTTATGTCGAGGGTAATTCTTCGGCAATACATCGTATCGAAAGCATTGCGTCCGCTATCGGCCGGGCAACATCTACTTCCGGAAAAGAAAATGAACATACCAAGTCTTCTCGCTATAGTCCGACAGTGAGTCAAGTTGAAAAGCTTTCCCGTTTGCTTGATTATTGTAAAACTATGAGAATGTCATATTCTTATAAACCAATTTTAATTCTGGCACTACTTCACTATGGTGACCGGGATGGCTGTATTTCTATTGAAAATGCTGCGGTCTATTTTCGTGAATACTATTCAAATAGGAAAGCACAAGGACTGGCAATTGAGAAGAAACAGTGTATATATCTGAGAGACGATGTGACCGATGCACAAATAATCGCAAATCTTCTTTCTAACCCCGTAAAGGCATTAATAGAGAGCGGCTTTTTCTTTTATAACGAAGACGCGCATGTATTTTCTGTTTCTCCGGACATCTGGAGCACGATTGACATATCCAATAAAGCTGCGATTACGAGAATATGTCGTCAAAAACTGAAAGACTACTACAAAGACTAATTGAAATGGGGGATTGTTATGGCCGATGTCCATTCTCCGGAAACCAGAAGCTATAATATGTCCCGTATTCGTGGAAAGGATACTAAACCAGAAGAACTTGTCAGAAAATACTTGTTTTCTCAAGGATTCCGATACAGAAAAAATGACGCTCGTCTTCCAGGAAAACCGGATATTGTTCTTCCCAAATATAAGACGGTGATCTTTGTAAACGGTTGTTTCTGGCATGGGCATGAGGGTTGTCACTATTTTGTGTGGCCTAAGAACAATGCGGAATTTTGGAAAAAGAAAATAGGCTCCAACATTGAGCGCGATGCTAAAAATCACGCCCTCCTCGCCAAGCTCGGATGGAATGTGATTGTAGTTTGGGAATGTGAACTGAAACGATCAACAGCTGAAGAGACACTCAATCTCTTAGTACATTGCATCGTGCAGCGGCAGTCATATGGTAACAGCGACTAAAAGTTTTGTATTTCTCCAAGAAAAGCAATTGTGTGACAACAATTTTTCTGCCTATTGGGATGCTAACTTCGCTACTTTTATCAAAAAGACCGTACCTGCTCATATGAACAGGTACGGTCTTCTAAAATGTTATTTTTATTGAAGGATATCTAATTCAGCCTGAAATAGCAGGTATTCTTCCCACGACCTTCTTTTTTCAATTCTCCGGCTGCAACCAGCTTCCGCAGAGCGCCCTCAATGGAACTGTCGCTGAGCGTCGGACAAAGCTCGCGGATGTCCTGCTTATTGAACCGCCCGATTCTATTCTTGCTTGCTCTGCGCACCATTTCCAGTGCGGGCAGCTTGGTTTCCACAAGCGCCACACGATCCTCAAAGTCCTTATAGGCCGCAAGGATTGTTCCAAGCAGATATTTGATAAAGGGCACTGCATCCTCCGCGCCTTTGTGCCAGCCGGTTTGCGCCTGTGCAAGCGCATCGTAGTACAGATCCTTGTTTTTGGCGATTTTGGCTTCAAGGGAGATATACTTGCCGACATAAAAGCCGTTTCGGTACAGAAGCAGCGTCGTGAGCAAGCGGCTCATTCTTCCGTTTCCGTCATTGAAGGGGTGGATGCACAGAAAGTCATGGACAAAAACCGGAATTGCAATCAACGGTTCCAGTTCCATATTTCCAATCACACGGTTGTATTCCTCGCAGATTCTGTCCAGCGCTTCCGGCGTTTCATAAGGGGCAAGCGGCGTGAACAGCGTTTCCACATGACCGTCCGGATAGGTGGCAGTGATATAATTCTGCGTGATTTTTGTGCGGCCCGCAAGCGGGTTATTCATGTGGCTGTAGAGGATTTTGTGAAGCTGCAGGATATAGTTCTGCGTAATTGGAATCGCGTCAAAGCTCTCGTGAATGATACTCAGCACATCGCGGTATCCGGCGATTCCCTGCTCGTCACGGTTTCTCGGCGTGGTTTTCTCTTCGACGAGCTGCCGGATTCGGGTACTCGTGGTAACGATGCCCTCAATAGCATTCGATGCCTCAGTACTCTGTATCTTGGCAATCTCCACGAGCTTTTCGAGCTCCTCCGGGCGCTGCTTCAAATATAGCTCCTGCTTTCCGGCTTCCTTGTATATGGCCGCAATCAGGCCAAGAACATCCGAGTCCCACTTTTGCTCCTTGATTGCGGAGTAATTGAAGGTTCTCATTCCCTTACCCCCCTTTCGCTTTCCCTTAAATAATAATATAAAATAAGGGAATAGTCAATGGGCTGTGCCATAAATCCCTTACTATTATGCCTGTATTAAGGGATTTATACTCAGGGAGTAAGAAAAATACCTCTGCCTATCCTTCCTGCCTATTCTTTGTCTATTGCGGCTCAACCTTTGAGTTGCTGTCTGCGCAGAAAGAACTTGCATAACACCCTCCGCGGAGTTACAATGCAGACGGTCTGAAATGTGAAACGCTTCCCATCCGGCACCGGTGACAGTTCACCGGAAACCGGGCGGGAAGCGTTTTTGACCACATAGACTACCACAGACGGTGCTGAAACACCCGGAAACAGTGGAGATAAGAGCGTCAAAGAGTAAGTGAAACAAATAGAAAATGGCCGAAAATCGCTATAAACGAGTAGAAAAAGTATTCCCGATAAGTTTGGGACCAAGAGGCCGTGCGTTCGAGTCGCACTACTCGGACCAAAAGCCCTCTGAAATCGTTGATTTCAGAGGGCTTTTCTTATTCTTTGTCTATTGCGGCGCAGGGGGTGTGAGATGACGCCCTCTCCTTTGAGACGCTCAACCAGTTAGCTCACGCTTACATTTTCTGCTCACAAATACTCATTCGCAGCACAAACCCAGCGTAATCCGCAGCATCTACAGGAATTTTCAAGCCGTGCTTGGTGAGGCTGATGTTGTCACGCGGCAGTCCTCTGTCACAGTCCTTGTGCGGCGGGCTTCTGCTGCGTCCTTCAGAGAAAGAGCGGGACGATATCCGGATCGTAGTCCCCATTCTCTGCGCAGGAGAACTCTTGAGCTTCCAGCAATCGCCGCCGAGCCATCGGGGTCAGATCAGGAAAGTAAGCACCATTCGATATATTGTCTCTTTTTGTGTATACAGGCTTACTGCTTTGTCCAGGACAGGTCGGGGGATACGCCCAGCTCCGTCTCCAGATCGGCCAGAGCACCCTGATCGTCGGTCCACTGCATGGTACTGCCGCTGACGGTACAGCCAATGGAATCGGCCTGGGTGAAGCTGCCGTCGGTCTCCGCCAGATACAGGCGGCCGTCCTCCAGCTTGTACTTGCCGGAATCCAGCTCGGACTCTACGTCGCTGAGCAGGGTGCTGACATCAAAGAGCGCCAGAACGCTGTCCACCTGAGATTCCACGGTGAGGCCGCTGTCGGCCAGAGCGCTGTCGAACTCGTCGCGGGTCATGCCGCGGTCCTCGGCTTCCTTGTACAGCAGCTCCACCAGAGCGGGCTTCAGCGCCTGAATGTAGGCGTTCAGAGACTCGGTGGTGGCGTCCAGATCGGGAGACATGCTGAAGGTGCCGTCCTCATTGAACACGGTGGTCAGGTACAGGGACACAGGGACCTCGGAGGTGTACTCAGTGCCCAGATTGGCGGCCATCTCCTCATCCATCTTCTCGGTGAGATCCAGAGCGCACTGCCAGGTGCCCACCAGCTGCTTGCTGTCATCCTTGCTGCCGCAGGCGGCCAGACTCAGGGCCATGACCAGCGCCAGCAGGAACGCGGTGATCTTTTTCATATTGAAAAACCTTCTTTCTCGTTATAGCATAGCTTTCTTCGCGGCCTCCGCCGCACGGGACTTATATCTGCCTGCCGCAGGCTGCTCCGGCTTTCGCCGGTGTGCTGCGGTCATTGCAGACTTACGTACTTCTTGAATACAAACGCTGTCTTTCTATCTGCTGTCCGGATGCAGACCCAGTTGGGATATTCACCGAGATAGGCAAAGGTATCGTCCTTTTTGGCGGCAAACAGAACGGTAGACCGCGTGCTGGGCAGGGGACGGACGTTGACGCCGTCGTACAGCAGGCGGGCGGTGCGGACGCCATGCCGCTTTTCGGGGGACAAATCGCGCAGCAGTTCGGGATGATGCGCGGCGGCGCAGACAAAAGCTTCGTCAAGATAGGTAGCCTCATCATTCGATTTTTCCTTGTCGGTCATGATGCTGCCAAACCATTTGGCGCGGCTTTCCCGGCGATAGTGCTGTATGTCAAAGGAATTGCCGAAGCGGTCCAGCACCTCGTCGCCCAGCGCATCCAGCTCCATCAGCGTCCGCTTGCATTTCATGCAGAGACCGCAGTTGCCTGACTGCGTAAGGCAGACCTGCAGGTAGTCATAGCACGGCGCAAAGCTGCCGATCTTTTCCACCTTATTCATGCGGGTCCAGTCCTGATTGGACTGGTAGAATTCGATACTCCCCGTGTCAAGCAGCGGGATGAGCCATCTCTCATAGTGGGCCATGTCACAGTTGAGGGACAGCCTGAAGTCACCCAGTAGATAGGTGGAGGAATAGTAGTAACGGGAAATGCGCTTTTGCAGCAGCATGGCGATGGACAGATTGCGGAACGTGTGCGTCCGGTCAAAGGACCACTCCCTGAACAGCCGCCGGTCCTGAAGGATATCGTCGATGTTGGAGTCCACCACGATCAGTGGATAGCCGTACTTCCGGCAGAACTCCCGGGTACGTTCCATCTGGTGGACATAGAGCTCCTGCTTGGACTCGGCCCCGCGGCCCACAGTGGCGTCCCAGCCGTGGTGGGCGCCTGCCTGAAAATAGGTAAACGCATTGATGCGGTAGTCCGCCAGTTCAAAATCAGGGCCGTACTCATACATGGTGGCGAAGGAGTCGACGCCTCTGGACATGCCGGTGGCTACCATATCTCCGTGAAAGACCGTGTCCGTCAGTGGGGCAGCGATACGGATGCGGGACAGGGAGTTGCCGCCGTGGTATAGCTGCGGGATCACATGATAGGTCAGGTTGTAATACAGCTTTCTGGAAATGGGATAACAGCAGCGAAGCTCCTCGTATCCGAATTTCATGGCGGCCAGCAGAAGCGTGGTAACGACGGCGTCGCAGCGGTCATCGCAGACGGCATCGTCAAACTCGCGGTCAAAGCTGTACCAGAGGTCTGCACGGATGCCCGCCGAGCTGCATAGGGAGGCAGTCAGCGTGACCTTGCCGCCGGTGTTTTCCTTTGAGATGCTTTCGATGGATAAGTACTTGGTATCTCCCACTCGAGTATTCCTCCCTGTTATGTGTACTTACTTGACGCAGATGGTCTCGATCTCCACCAGTGCGCCGCGGGGCAGAGCGCCTACCTCCACCGCGGAGCGGGCGGGATACTGTCCCTCGGTGAAAAACTCGGCATACACCGCGTTCATGGCGGCAAAGTCGCTCATATTCTGCAGGAACACAGTGGTCTTGACCACATTGTCCATGGTGAGACCGGCGGCCTCCAGAATAGCCTTCACGTTAGTCAGCACCTGACGGGTCTGCTCGGTGATGCCGCCGGGCACAAACTCGCCGGTAGCGGGGTCAAAGGGCACCTGGCCGGAGGTGACCAGAAAGCTGCCGCAGTCGATAGCCTGAGAATAGGGGCCGATGGCAGCCGGAGCATTATTGGTAGCGATGATCTTCTTCATGATGTGAGCCTCCTGTAAAATTTTGATGTACGCTGCCGTCCGGCGTGGACCGGACGCGCCTGCGGATATTACTTATACCACACTTTCAGGCAAATAGCAACTCCCAACGGCAAACCGCCGCCCTCAGCAGTGAACCTCTGTATTTGCGGGATCCCCGCTCCACGGAACATTTCAAGCAGGGACTCGCTGACTATCCGGATCACTGCAACAGCCGCAGGAGCAAGGTAAAGTTAAAGGGCTTGCCGCCTGCATTACACAGACAGCAAGCCCTTTCAGCTGCTTGAACAATTTCTATTAGGAATATTTGTCCAACTTTTTTGGGGTCACTTCCATCGGACAGGGCTGTTTTTTGTATTTTACGCCTCTTACTCGCCCATGGGAGCGCCGCAGTGGGGGCAGAACTTGTCCTCGCTGGCCGCGCCGCACACGGGGCAAACCTTCACGCTGACAGTGTCCTCTTTCTCCGCCGTCTGCTCGGCCGCAGGAGCGGCAGACTTGGAAGCCTTCTCGGCCTCCATCTCGGCGATGCGGGCCTTGGAGGCGTTAACGGCGGCCACCACATCCTTCACGGCGTCGGGGATCTCGCCGGTGTACTCGGAGATGAACCACTCGCCGATGGCGCGGTAATTCTTCTCCAGCTCACGCTGCTCGGTGAGGATGGCCATATTCAGCTTGGCGGTATCGGTGGCGTTCTTCGCCTTGTCGGCGGCGACCTCCGCCAGATCCTTGGCCTTATCCACGGCAACGCCGGCATACTCCTGCGCCTTCTTGCCCAGGTTGTTCAGATTATCCAAAATGCTCATGTGATCGGTCTCCTTTCAATTTATGATCTTCTTGGTGCATAGTATAGCGCGTTTTGTCCGCCGTTGCAAGCAAACAATCGCGAAATTTACACACTGTTCATCTCACTGCCTCGCTCAATGCTCGATCCAGTCCGCCGCGCGGGATACCGCCCGCTTCCACAGGCGGTAGTTGCGGTCGCAGTCGGCCTGAGTGCCCTGGGGCAGGAACACCCGCTGGCTGCGGCGCAGGGTCCTCAGCTCCTCCATGTCCCGCCAGAGGCCACAGCTCAGGCCCGCCAGTGCCGCCGCGCCGAAGGCCGTAGTCTCCACCATCTCCGGCCGGTCCACGGGGATGCGCAGCAGATCCGCCTGCATCTGCAGCAGGATGTCAGACACGCTGGCGCCGCCGTCGGCCCGCAGCATGGTGATGTCGCAGCCGGCGTCCTGCCGCATGGCCAGCATCAGGTCCGTGACCTGATAGGCGATGCACTCCAGCACGGCACGGGCCAGATGGCCCCGATCGGTACCGCGGGTGATGCCCAGCACCGCGCCGCGGGCGTACATGTCCCAATAGGGCGCGCCCAGCCCCGTGAAAGCCGGTACCACCACCACGCCGCCGCTGTCCGGCACCGAGGCCGCCAGCCTGTTGATTTCCGGCGCGGAGCTGATGATGCGCAGCTCGTCCCGCAGCCACTGGATGGTGCTGCCTCCGTTAAAGACACTGCCCTCCAGAGCGTAGGTGGTCTTGCCGCCCACCTGCCACGCCACGGAGGTCACAAGGCCCGCGCGGCTGCGCACCGGCGTATCACCCACGTTCATCAGGGTGAAGCAGCCGGTACCGTATGTATTTTTGGCTTCGCCGGGGGCGAAGCAGGTCTGGCCGAACAGAGCGGCCTGCTGATCGCCGGCGGCGCCGCAAACCGGCACTCCCGCCAGCTTCTCCAACCCCTCGATACCGGGGCGCACCGTGCCGTATATCATGCAGTTTGGCACCGGCTGGGGCAGCATGGCCATGGGCACGCCCAATATGCCGCAAAGCTCCTCGTCCCAACACAGGCGGTGGATGTCAAAGAGCATGGTGCGGCTGGCGTTGGAGTAATCTGTAACGTGCCGGCCGGTGAGCTGCCAGATGAGCCAGGTCTCCACCGTGCCGAACAGCACCTCCCCCCGCTCCGCCCGCTGGCGGACGCCCGGGACGTTGTCCAGTATCCAGCGGATCTTGCTGCCGGAGAAATAGGCGTCGATCAGCAGGCCCGTGGCGGACTGGATGCGCTCGTCCAGCCCCTGCCGCTTCAGGTCCTCGCACAGCTCCGCCGTCCGGCGGCACTGCCAGACGATGGCGTTGTATACCGGCTGGCCCGTGGTCTTGTCCCAGAGGATGGTGGTCTCCCGCTGGTTGGTAACGCCGATACCGGCGATGCTGCCCTCCGGAAAGCCCGCGATAGCCTCTGCTGCGGCCAGACGCTCCGTCTCCCAGATCTCCATGGGGTCGTGCTCTACCCAGCCGTCCTGGGGATAGTGTTGGGAAAAGGCGTGCTGCGACATGGCCGCGATGCGGCCCTGCCGGTCGAAAACGATGGCCCGGGAGCTGGTGGTCCCCTGATCCAGCGCCAGGATGTGATCGGACATGGCTTCTCCTCTTTTCTTTTTCATTTTTCTGTGGTACACTATGACCACATCAGCTTATTTATGGATTATACCACGAAGGGAGCGGGATTTCCATGACGAATATCACCGGATTCACTTTCCTGTCCACCGATGGGAAAACGCAGCTCCACGGCATGCGCTGGGAGCCGGAGGGCCGCAGCGTCCGCGCCGTGCTGCAGATCTGTCACGGTGTGGCGGAGCACATCGCCCGCTATGACGCCTTCGCCCGCTATCTCAACGAGCTGGGCATCGCCGTGGTGGGCCACGACCATCTGGGTCACGGCCGCTCCCTGCCGGAGGGCGGCACCCCCGTCTACTTCGGGGAGGGCAACACGTGGCACACCGTGGTGGACGACATCTACGTGCTGCACCAGCGCATCCGGCTGTGGTATCCCGACGTGCCCCTGTGCATTATGGGTCACAGCATGGGCTCATTCCTGACCCGCACCTACCTCATCCGCTACCCCGGCACGGTGAAGGCCGCCATCATCATGGGCACCGGCTGGCAGCCCAAGGCCGTCGTTGCCGGCGGGCTGGCGGTGGCCAGAGCCACAGCCGCCGTAGTGGGCGAGAGCGGCACCAGCGACCTGGTGACGCAGCTGGCCTTCGGCGCGTACAACAAGCAGTTCGCCCCCAACCGCACCAGCTGCGACTGGCTGTCCGCTGACACCGACAACGTGGACGCCTACATGGCCGATCCCCTGTGCGGCGCGGACGCTACGGTGGGGCTGTTCCGCCAGATGCTGCTGGGCATCCGGTTCAACCAGCGGCTCAGCAATCTGCGGCGGATGGACGCCCAGACGCCGGTGCTGTTCATCGCCGGCGACAAGGACCCCGTGGGCGCCAACGGCGCCGGTGTCCGCCGGACGTATCAGGAGTTCCTCCGCGCCGGTATGCAGGACTGCACGCTGAAGCTGTATCCCGGTCTGCGTCACGAGATCCTCAACGAAAAAGGCTGGCAGCGGGAGATCTTCCGCGACATCGGCCTGTGGCTCACCGCCAAGCTCTAATGTGACAGTGCGCGGATCAGGCGGGGCAGGGACATCAGGTCCACGTTCCCGCCGCGCCGCAGCACCCGCGCCGACAGGAAGCCGTCCGCAATGAACAGCAGCAGCGCGCCGTAGGTGACGGGTGCAGGCATCACCGATGCCGCCAGCGCGATCCACGGGTGGACGTACCGCACCGTCAGTGCCGTCAGCAGCCCCCACAGCAGGGAAAACGGCATACAGACCCGCCGGTTCAGGTCCATCTTGGTACTGCTGTAATCCCAGAACAGCACACCCAGCAGCCGCTCATAGAGGAAGTGGACGGCGTACTCCACCGCCGTGGCCGTCAGGCCGCCGTACAAAGCCAGACGCCAGAAGCTGCCGGTCATATCCGGCGGCAGAGCCAGCACCGCCAGCAAAGCCAGGCCGTACACCGGACACAGCGGCAGCAGCAGAAAGCACTTGCGGACGCGGTGGGACGACCGCCGCGCCCAGGCGTACAGCTTCTCCAGCAGATAGCCCCCGAAGCTGTACAGCAGAAACAGCCAGAACGTATAGAAAAACATGAGATATCCCCTCCCCTGCGGATATGCCTTAGTGTGCGCGGCGGCGGCGGGAACGATACAGGGAGGAACGACAGATGACGGAATGGGAAGCGCTGAAAGAGGAATGTCTCCGCTGTCAGGCCTGCACGCTGGCGGCCACGCGGACCAACGTGGTGTTTGGCGTAGGCGCCGAGGACGCGGAGGTGCTGTTTATCGGCGAGGCGCCCGGGGCCAATGAGGATGCACAGGGCGAGCCCTTTGTAGGGCGTGCCGGCAAGCTGCTGGACGACATGCTGGCCATGATCGGGCTGGACCGCAGCCGCATCTACATCACCAACTCCGTCAAATGCCGCCCGCCCCAGAACCGCGACCCGCTGAACACGGAGAAGGACGCCTGCCACGGGTATCTTGCGCGGCAGTTGGCATTGATGAAGCCCAAGATCATCGTGTGCCTGGGCCGTATCAGCGCCATGGAGATCATTAAAGAGGACTTCAAAATCACCCAGGAACACGGGCAGTTCTTCGAGAAGAACGGCATTCAGATGATGGCGCTGTATCACCCCGCCGCGCTGCTGCGCGATCCCCGGAAAAAGCCGGAGACCTTCGAGGATCTGAAACGCCTGCAGGCGAAGATACAGGAGATCTGCGACCACACGGCGCTTACATTCGAATAGAAAGAGAGGTGACGCTCCGCGTCACCTCTCTTTCTTCGCTCTTAATACGCCACGCCCCAGTAGATGTCGGTGGTGCATTCCTTGCCGCACACCACGCATTTGCCGGTGGTACCGGACTGCTTCAGCGGCATGCAGCGGCTGGACACGCCGGCCTTCTCCTTCATGGCCAGCTCGCACTCCAGGCTGCCGCACCACTTGGTACGGGCGAAGCCGCCCTTGCCCTGGGCCATCTCCCTGACCTCCTCCCAGGAGGTCATGTCGAAGGTGTTGTCCTCCAGATTCTTGGCCGCCATGGCGTACAGGTTGTCGTGGACATCCTGCAGCAGCTTCTGCACGGCACTCTCCAGCTCCGTCAGGGGTACAAAGGTCTTTTCGCCGGTATCGCGGCGGGCGATGCAGCACTGGCCCTTCTCCATGTCCTTGGGGCCGATCTCTACGCGCAGGGGCACGCCCTTCATCTCGTACTGGGCGAATTTCCAGCCGGCGGACTGGTCGCTGTCGTCCATGCTGACGCGGATACCGGCGGCAGTCAGCCGGTCGCGCAGGGACGCGGCGGCCTCCAGCACGCCCTCCTTGTGCTGGGCGATGGGGATCACCACCACCTGGGTGGGGGCGATGACGGGGGGCAGCACCAGACCGTGGTTGTCGCTGTGGGTCATGATGATGGCGCCGATCAGGCGGGTGGACGCGCCCCAGCTTGTCTGGAACGGGTACTGCAAAGTGTTGTCGCGGCCGGTGAAGGTCACGTCATAGGCGCGGGAGAACTTATCGCCGAAGAAGTGGCTGGTGCCGGACTGGAGGGCCTTGTGGTCCTTCATCATGCACTCGATGGTGTAGGTAGCCTCGGCGCCGGCGAACTTCTCCTTGTCGGTCTTGCGGCCCTTCACCACGGGCATGGCCAGCGCGTTCCTGCACACGTCGGCGTAGCAGTTGAGCTGCTGCTCCGTCTCGGCCTCGGCCTCGGCGGCGGTCTCGTGGATGGTGTGGCCCTCCTGCCACCAGAACTCGCGGGAGCGCAGGAAGGGGCGGGTGGTCTTTTCCCAGCGGATAACACTGCACCACTGGTTATACAGCATGGGCAGCTCGCGGTAGCTGTGGAGCACGTGGGACCAGTGGTCGCAGAACATGGTCTCCGACGTGGGACGGAAGGCCAGACGCTCCTCCAGCGGCTCGCTGCCGCCGTGGGTGACCCAGGCCACCTCGGGGGCGAAGCCCTCCACCAGCTCGCCCTCCTTCTTCAGCAGGCTCTCGGGGATCAGAACGGGCATGGCCACATTGACGTGGCCGGTCTTTTTGAACTCCGCGTCCATGTACTTCTGGATATTCTCCCAAATGGCGTAGCCATAAGGTCGCAGGATCAGGAAGCCCTTGACGCTGGCGTAGTCCACCAGCTCCGCCTTCAGGCAGATGTCCGTATACCACTTGGCGAAATCCTCCTCCATGGGAGTGATCGCTTCCACATTTCTCTGATCCTTAGCCATGTCAAATACCTTTCCTTTGCTGATTTATATCGTGCATATGCAACTTGATATTTTACCCGCCGGAGCCGCTGTTGTCAATATCGCGCCGGAAAAAGACCGCAAAAAGACCGCCTTTCGGCGGTCTTTTCTTATATACCTTTACGATCTCGCTTATTCGTTTCCGGAGAACTGGGGGATGGTGGCGAAGCCGCGCTGCAGGTCCTCATCCGTGGGGACGGTATCGCTCATGACGCCGTCATTGTACTTTCCATAGGCCACCATGTCGAAGTAGCCGGTGCCGGTGAGGCCCAGCACGATGGTACGCTCCTCCCCCGTCTCCTTGCACTTCAGTGCCTCGTCCATGGCCACACGGATGGCGTGGCTGCTCTCCGGCGCGGGCAGAATGCCCTCGCAGCGGGCGAACAGCTCCGCCGCCTCGAACACGGCGGTCTGCTCCACGCTGCGCGCCTCCAGATAGCCGTCGTGGTACAGCTGGGAGACGATGCTGCTCATGCCGTGGTAGCGCAGGCCGCCGGCGTGGTTGGCGGAGGGGATGAAGCCATTGCCCAGCGTATACATCTTGGCCATGGGGCAGATCTTACCGGTGTCGCAGAAGTCGTACTTGAACACGCCCCGGGTCAGGCTGGGGCAGGAGGCCGGCTCCACGGCGATGATGCGGTAGTCCGCCTCACCCCGCAGCATCTGGCCCACGAAGGGAGAGATCAGGCCGCCCAGGTTGGAGCCGCCGCCGGCGCAGCCGATGATGGTATCGGGCTTGACGTGGTACTTCTCCAGCGCCGCCATGGTCTCCAGACCGATGACGGACTGGTGCAGCAGCACCTGATTCAGGACGCTGCCCAGCACGTAGCGGTAACCCTCCTGGCTGGCCGCGGCCTCCACAGCCTCGCTGATGGCGCAGCCCAGGGAGCCGGTGGTGTCGGGGAACTCTGCCAAAATCCTGCGGCCCACCTCGGTGGTGTTGGAGGGGGACGGGGTCACGTTGGCGCCGTAGGTCCGCATGACCTCGCGGCGGAAGGGCTTCTGCTCATAGGAGCACTTCACCATGAACACGCGGCAGTCCAGTCCCAGATAAGCGCAGGCCATGCTCAGCGCAGTGCCCCACTGACCGGCGCCGGTCTCGGTGGTGACGCCCTTAAGGCCCTGCTTCTTGGCGTAGTACGCCTGGGCGATGGCGGAGTTCAGCTTGTGGCTGCCCGAGGTGTTGTTGCCCTCAAACTTGTAGTAGATGTGGGCGGGGGTGTCCAGCTTCTCCTCCAGGCAGTAGGCCCGCACCAGCGGAGACGGACGATACATCTTGTAGAAGTCACGGATCTCCTGAGGGATGGGGATGTAGGCGGTGGTGTCGTCCAGCTCCTGCTTCACCAGCTCGTCACAGAACACATGGCCCAGCTCCTCCGCCGTCATGGGCTGGAGCGTGCCGGGGTTCAGCAGCGGCGCGGGCTTGTTGGTCATATCCGCACGCACGTTGTACCAGTTCCGAGGCAGCTCGTCCTCGCTGAGGTAGATCTTGTAGGGGATAGTGGTAGTGTCTTTCATCTTAGTTGCCTCCTAAATTATAGTACCGCGTGGTGCGGGGTCTCACTGATTACGCGAATTATGCGAAATAGTCGATCATCATGGCGTGCTTCATCTTGTCCAGCGTCTGGGCCGCTGCGGCCTTGGCGGTCTCGCTGCCGGCGCACAGGATCTCCATGATGGCGTCGGGGTCTCTGGCCAGCTCCTGGCGGCGGGTGCGGATGGGCTCCAGCGTCTCCTGCATCACGTTGTTCAGGAACTTCTTCACCTTCACATCGCCCAGACCGCCCCGTTCGTAGTGGGCCTTCAGCTCACCCAGATCGGCGTACTCCGGCAGGTAGCGGGCAAAGTGCTCGTCGGTGCAGAAGGCGTCCAGATAGATAAACACGGGGTTATCCTTGGTGTTGCCCGGGTCGGACACCATCAGGTGATTGGGGTCGGTGTACATGCCCATGATCTTGGTGCGGATGTCATCGGGCTCGTCGGCCAGATAGATGCAGTTGCCCAGAGACTTGCTCATCTTGGCCTTGCCATCGGTACCCGGCAGGCGCAGGCAGGCGGCGTTATCCGGCAGCAACGCCGTGGGCTCCACCAGCGTCTCACCGTACAGCTCGTTGAAGCGCCGGACGATCTCACGGGCCTGCTCCAGCATGGGCAGCTGGTCCTCACCCACAGGCACCGTGTCGGCCATAAAGGCGGTAATGTCCGCCGTCTGGCTGACGGGGTAGGTCAAAAAGCCCATGGGAATGCTGTGGTTGAAGCCGCGGAGCTGGATCTCCGCCTTGACGGTGGGGTTCCGCTCCAGGCGGGCCAGCGTCACCAGATTCATGTAGTAAAACGTCATCTCCGTCAGCTCGCTGACATGGGACTGCACGAAAATGGTGGACTTGACGGGGTCGATGCCGCAGGCCAGATAGTCCAGCGCCACCTCCATGATGTTGTCGCGGACCTTCTGGGGATGGTCGAAGTTGTCGGTGAGGGCCTGCGCGTCGGCGATCATGAAGAACAGCTTTTCGAAGCGGCCGCTGTTCTGGAGCACGACGCGGTTGCGCAGGGAGCCCACATAGTGGCCTACGTGGAGGCGTCCGGTAGGACGGTCGCCGGTGAGGATGATCTTGCCCATACTTTCAATTCCTTTCTATATGTCAGATATTTCCTGTTGGTAAAACAAAAAACGTCCTGTCCCATGGAATTCCATGGGACAGGACGTACAATACGTTCCTGCGGTACCACCCAAATTGGCAAAGCGCCCGCTCTGCACGCACGATCATGCGCTCCGCCGGGATAACGGCCGCGGCTGCCGTCGGGTATTACTCACCTGTTCAGGCTTTCTCCCCGCCCTCGTAAGGCCATTCGCCGTACATTCCGCTGCCGCGCTCCCACCAATGCGCCGCTCTCTGAAAGGTTCCTGTACGGGTACTTCTCTTACTCAACGGTTTGGAATATGACGCCATTGTAGCACCTTTTCCGCAGATGTCAAGAGATTTTTTCACAGCGCCCGTAAAAATTCCGGCTTCAGGTCCCGCCGCCCCTCCAGCGCGGCCCGGATCTGGGCCAGCAGGGCCTCGCGGTCGCCGTTGAGAGTGCCCTTCAGCGTCAGGTAGTTGCTGGCATGGTTGGCGCGGAACACGGTTCCCTCGCTGTCCACGTGCTGCAAAAACAGCTCCGTCTCCTTCAGCACCTCCAGCGGGCCCAGCACCGTAAAGCTGCCGTCCTTGACCCAGCCCTCCAGCGGCGTGCCGTGGGGCACCATCAGCGTCAGCAGCCCCAGATAGTCGGGCTTCATCTCGCTGACGGCTCTGGCGGTGTCCAGCGCATGCTGCTGCCACAGCTCCACACTGCCAAGACCGGAGATGGCCGTCACGGACAGCGTCAGACCGCAGCGTTTGGCCTTCTGCCCCGCCGCCACGATGGCTGCGGCGGTGTGGCCCTTGCGCATCCGCTCCAGTACCGCGTCGCAGCCGGACTCCAGCCCCATGTATACCATTTTCAGTCCCTTCTGCCGCAGCAGGCGCAGGTCGTCCTCGCTCTTCACCTGCAAGCTGGCCGGGGAGGCGTAGCACGTGACCCGTTCACACTCGGGGAGCAGGCCGTACACCAGCCCCAGTATCTCCACCAGGTCCTCCGTGCGGCGCATCAGGGCGTCGCCATCGGCCAGAAAGACCCGGTCCACCCGGTGGTAGACGCGGCGGGCCAGCTCGAAATCTTCCCGTATCTCCTGCATGGGACGCATGGAAAAATGCTTGTCGTCGTACATTTCACAGAAGGCGCAGCGGTTGTGGCTGCACCCGTAGGTCACCTGCACGATGAGGCTGTACGCCTCGCTGGGCGGCCGGTAGACCTTGCCTTTATAGCGCATGGGATCACTCTCCTTCCGCTCTATTATGCCACGGTTTCCATCGTTTGAAAAGAGGCATCTTTCCGCATCCGGCGGCATAGGGTGGGACATCTCAACAAACGAGGTGTTCGATATGGAACTGAACTACAACCGCGTCCATCTATGCGGGCAGGCGGAGGACGTGCCCGCCCTGTCCCACGTCAACCACGGCTGCGCCTTCTACAAGTTTACACTGGCGGTGATGCGCCTGTCAGGGCAGGCAGACCGCCTGCCGGTCATCGTGCCCCAGACGCTGCTCCATGCTGTACCGGTGGCGGCTGGGACCACCGTTACCGTCATCGGTCAGCTGCGGTCCTTCAACAACAAAAGCGGTCAGGGCAGCCGCCTGGTGATCTCCGTGTTCGCCCACCAGCTGACCCTGGGCGGCGAGAGCCCCTTTAACCAGATCCAGCTGTCCGGCATATTGTGCAGGACACCCACGCTGCGGCGGACGCCGCTGGGCCGCGAGATCTGTGACATCATCCTGGCGGTGAACCGCCGGTACGGACGGGCGGACTACCTGCCGTGCATCGCCTGGGGCGCGGTGGCGGCTCAGGCGGCGGACATGCGCACCGGCCAGCGCCTCACCGTGGAGGGCCGCGTCCAGAGCCGTGTCTACACCAAAAATGACAACGGCGTCCTGACGGACCGCACGGCTTATGAGGTATCCATCATGCGTCCTGCGGAGATCGAGGAATTTCTTGTACATATTCCCCGTTGAAAACGGGAATCACCAGTGTTATGATAGATTTAACGTCAGATTTTACAAGAAATTTTACGAAAGAGAGATAGATCCTCATGCAGCATCACCTGCACTTCCCTTTTCATCACCACAAGCCCCATGCTGCCCGGTACGACGTGGACATGACCCAGGGCAGCACCACGGGACACCTGATTCGTTTCGCCCTGCCGCTGCTGGCAGGCAACCTGTTCCAGCAGCTTTACAACATGGTGGACACCTGGGTGGTGGGCAATTTCGTCAGCAATGAGGCGTTCTCCGCCGTGGGCACCGTGGGGCCCATTATCAACACCCTCATCGGCTTCTTTCTGGGAATGTCCAGCGGCGCCGGCGTGGTCATCAGCCAGTATTACGGTGCGCACCGGCCGGAAAAGGTACATCAGGCGGTACACACCGCCATTCTCCTGACGCTGCTGCTGGGCGTGGTTTTCACCGGCGCGGGCATCGCCATGACGCCGCTGATGCTGGACCTGATGAAGACCCCCGCGGAGGTGGCGCCGGACCAGACCACGTACCTGACCATCTATTTCGCGGGCATCATGGGCCTGCTGCTGTACAACATGGGCTCCGGCATCCTGCAGGCTGCCGGCGACTCCCGCCGCCCCTTCTACTTTCTGGTGGTGTCCGCCGTGGTGAACACGGCGCTGGACCTGCTGTTTGTGCTGCAATTCGGCATGGGCGTGGAGGGCGTGGCCTACGCCACCATCATTGCTCAGGCGGTATCCGCCATACTGACCATGATCGTGCTGGTGCGCTACGACGGCAGCATCCGGCTGGAGCTGCGGAAGCTGCGGTTCCACTGGGACATGCTGAAAAAGATCGTGTCGGTGGGCATCCCCGCCGCGCTGCAGATGGCCATCACCGCCTTCTCCAACGTGTTCGTGCAGGGCTACATCAACCACTTCGGCGCGGACTGCATGTCCGGCTGGACGGCCTACACCAAGGTTGACCAGCTGGTGATCCTGCCGGTGCAGTCTCTGTCCATGGCCTCCACCACCTTTGTGGGCCAGAATCTGGGTGTGGGCAACGTGGCGCGTGCCAAGGGCGGCGTGCGCCGTGCGCTGCTGCTGTCCTTCGCCGTCACCGCCGTGCTGCTGGTGCCGGTGCTGCTGCTGGCGCCGGGCCTCACCTCCTTCTTCAACAGTAAGGCCGAGGTGGTGTCCTACGGCGCGCTGCTGCTGCGGCTGCTGTCGCCGTTCTACTTCTTCTTCTGCATCAACCAGATCTACTCCGGCGCGCTGCGGGGCGCGGGCAACAGCCGTATGCCCATGTTCATCATGCTGGGCTCCTTCGTGGTATTCCGCCAGATCTACCTGTATGTCATGGCCAACTACATCTCCAACGAGATCGTGCCCATCGCTCTGAGCTACCCCGCCGGATGGTTCGTATGCAGCGCCGCCACCCTGCTGTATTACACCCACTGCAAGTTCGACCACTATCGCCTGGTGGAGGATGTGTAAATGGACAAGTGTGAATCCTGCGTGTTCTACCTCTATGACGAGGAATACGACGACTACGTGTGCGACATGGACCTGAATGAGGACGAGATGGCCCGCTTTCTGGCGTCGGACACCGGCAGCTGCCCCTTCTGGCGGCCCGGGGACGACTATCTCACCGCACGGAAGCAGTAACATACAACAAAAGAGGGGGAGACAGCACATCCGCTGTCTCCCCCTCTTTCATCTGTACCGCACGCAGGCCCTCCTGCGGGATGCCGCGCCTTGTGTGCGGCGCCCGGCGTCAAAGCGGCGCGTCCGCAGCGGCGCCCGGCGCGGCACATCCCTGCAAAACGCAAGAGACGCGGCCAAAGGCCGCGTCTCTTTTCTTCCCCCATGGGCAAGACTCCGCTCGTTATACCCCCCAACAGGCGGAGCAGCAGAAAAAGCGTTACTTACCGGACTTCTTCCGGCGGCGCAGGCCCGCAGCACCGCTGAGGCTCAGCACAGCCGCGGCCGCATAGGCGGCGATACCGGCATCGAAGGTCTTGGGCGACTGGGCCGCGCCGTCGGCGCCGTTATTGGTGCCGTTGCCCTTGTGGTTGTGCCACTTATCGTCCGGCGTAGGCACAGGCGGCTTGGGACCGTCATCGTCGTCGCTCTTAATGTCCTTCCACAGCGGCGTCACGCTGACATCGTGCTCCACCACGTAGGTGGTGCCGGCCTCGTAGGCCACGCCGTCGATGATCCACTTGTCGAACGTCTTCTTGTCGGGAGCCCGGAAGCCCATGCTGTCCCAGTCGGAGCGCAGGGTGTAGTTCTTACCGCCCTCGGCACGATCCATGGCCAGAGTGCCGCCCACCTCGGTATCGTAGCTGACGGAGTAGTACACCGTCACCGTACCCTCGGCCTCGGTCTCGATAGTACCGGCATAGCCCTTCGCCGTGATGCGCACGGAGATGGTCTTGCCGATGTCCTCGCCGGTCAGCTCGTAGGCAGCCTCATCGGCGCCCTCGATGGGCTGGCCGTTCCGCAGCCACTGATAGCGCAGGTCAGCGTTGGGCATGCCGCTGGTCTCGGCAGTCAGGGTCTCGCCGCGCTCCAGCTTGCCGTTGATGACCACCGTGCCGGTGATATCCGGCAGAGTGCGCTGGTAGCCGCAGGTATCGCAGATGGTATCATCCGCATCGGTGTAGTCGTGCTCGGCCTTGTCCTTGGTATAGCCGCAGCCGTCCACCGTGCAGGTGTGCCAGTGATACGTGTCGTCGCTGTCCCAATCCTCGGTCCAGACGTGAGGCTGCACCTCGTACTGGGCATAGTAGGTGACGTTGCCGGTCACAGTCTCGGCCACATCCTCCACCGCGCCGTTGGGCGTGGTGCTCCAGCCCAGGAACACGTAGCTGTTGTTCTCGTCCGTCTCCTTGTCCGCGCCGGGCGCCTGAATGGCGGTGCCGTAGTCCACAGCGCCATCGGTGCAGCTGCCGGTCAGGCTGCCGCCCTGGGCGTTCCAGGCCACCGTGTACTGGTTGACGGTACGGCTGAAGATGGCGGTAATGGTGGTGTCATCCGTCACGGTGTAGGTGCCGTTAGGCGTGCTCCACTTCTCGAAGGCGTAGGTGTACTGGGCGGTGTTGGCGCTGGCCACCGCGGCCACCGTCACGCCCTTGACGGTAACGGTGCTGCCGCTGACGGTCAGATCCGCCCCCTCCGGCACGCGGCTGACCGCCTGCACGGGCGCCACCATGCCGTACTCGGTCTCGTTGACCTCGAAGGACACGGTAAAGTAGTTCACGGTGCGGTCATGGCCGCAGGTCAGGCACTCCGTGCCCTCCAGACCGTCATAGACGTGGGCCTCTCTGGTGGTCATATCCCACTCATCGCAGCCGTTCCGGCACTGCTTGACGTGATAATCGTTGTCGTAGTCCTTCCACTGGAAGTCGTGCTCCAGCTTCTGACCCACCTCGAAGATGGCCTCGCCGGCAGTGCCCTCACTGGAGACGCCGCAGGCACAGGACTTGTAATAGAGCGCCGGAGACAGGCAGGTAGCGTCGGCCTTGCGGTACTGCTGGCTCTCCGCCTTCTGGTCGAAGGTATGCTGGTGGACAGGCACCGTCACATCCAGAGCCGCACCGGCCCTGTGGGTGTCAGTCTCCTTGAAGCGCACCTGATAGATGCCGCTGTTCAGACCGGCCAGAGTCCCGTCGGGGCAGGTGACGTAGTTCACACCATCGGCGCTGTACTCCATGGCGGAGGTCACGCCGGTGATGGTACCGTCGGTGCCGCCGATGGAGGAGGGCGCGGTGCCCTCCAGACCGGCAGGTGCATTCTGCGCCGCCTTCTGAATGACCAGCGTATAGGTGGCGGAGGATTGCGCATAGTTCTGGTTGCTGCTGTCCGATTCCGCGGTGATGACCACGGTACCGGCCTTGCGGATGGTGACCTCGCCGGTGGCGGCGTCCACCGCCGCCACGGTGTCATCGCTGCCGCGATAGACCACGGGGCCCTTGGCGCCGCTGACAGTCTGGGTATAGCTGGTGCTGGCGGGATCGTAGGTCAGCTCCACCCTCGCCTCCGCGAAGGACAGCTCCTGGCCCATGGGTGCGATCGTCAAATCGTCCAGCGCCAGCTCCGCCGCGGCGAAGTTGCTGCTGCCGGAGACGCGCAGCTTCACCGTGTAGGTACCGGCATTGGTGGGCTCTTCCACCGCGATGCCGTCGGCATTCGTGTAGACCACGGTCAGCGTGATATCCTGCGCGGGATAGCTGTCGCTCAGCTTTGCGGTCACTTCCTTGGCGTTTCCGTTATAGACCAGATCCTCGCTCCGGGGATAGGTCACAGCGAAGTCGCTGACCACAGGGGTCTTCTCGCCGATGCTCCACACGATGGTCTTATCCTCGGTGGTGCCGTCGTCCCACTGATAGTTGGCGGTGTTCGTCAGCTTGGCCACGGCGGTGTGCTCACCGGCGTTGACCGCCTTGAACTCGCCCTCCAGCGTGTAGCCCTCACCGGCGGCCACGCCGGTCTGGGTCTCGCCGTTGTAGATGAGGCCGGTGACGGCCATGGGGGCCTTCACCTTCATGGGCTGGATCTTCCACTGGATGGTCTTGTCGGTCTCGGTGCCGTCGGGCCACACATACCCCTCGTTCAGCCGCAGGGTAATGGTATACTCGCCCACATCCGTGGCCTTGTCCTCACCGGACACGGTGTAGTAGGTGTCCGCGCCCTCGGGCACGGTGAGCACCGTCTGCTCCTCGCCGCTGTAGGTCAGGGTGGTCTCGGCGGCCACCACGGGCATCAGGTCTGCGGGCACCGCCTGCACCAGCAGGATGGTGTCGTGGGCCTCGTTCCACGCGAAGATGCTGCCGTTGTTGGTGGTGATCCTGGCCAGCACCTCCGGCGGCAGGGTCTCGTAGGTCACGCCGTTGAAGTAATCCTTACCCTCGCGGCCCTCGACCTCCACCACCTGGATGTCCGCGTCCTCGGTCAGGCCGCTGACGGAGATCTTTGCCGAAGCGCCGTATTCCGTATCAACGAGCAGATACAGGTTTTCATCCGTGCCATCGGTCAGGGTGTTGCCGGTAATGCTGACGCTGCCGCCCAGCGTAAGCTCTGTGCCGCTATGGTTGGGCGAAGCGTGCACGCCGCCGCCCTGCTCGCCGGCGGTGTTGCCGGTGATGCCGCCGTTGAGGAGCTTGGTCCATCTCTCCTGATCTCCCTCACTCCAGCTGAAGAGACCGCCGCCGTACCTTGCCGCACTGTTGTAGGCGATGGCGTCGCTGCGCAGGCTGTTCATGGTAAACTTGCCGAGGTTTGCCACACCGCCGCCTCCGGCGCTGCTCTTACCGCTGACATTTTCAAGATCCGAATTAGGATAATAGTTGCCACCTTGCATCAAATTGCCCGTATTGGTGGACTTATTGTGCTGGATGGCTGCATTTCCGTACAGGCCGAAGCTGCCGCCGCTGCGGGGCTCCACGGCCACACCCGCGCCATAGCTGGTGGTAAAGCCGGTGATGGTGCCGTTATACAGGTTGACGTACGCCCAGCTTACCTGCAGGCCGCGCTGGGCGGTCAGGGCGCTGTTGCCCCGCAGGCCGCCGGGCGTCGCCGCGCAGTCGGTCAGGTTGGCCGAGGCGCCGTTGCAGACGCGCAGCAGGGAGCTGCTGGTGTTGCTCTTGTCGCTGGTGACGGTATGGCCGTTGAAGCAGAGGTTCAGCGTCACGCTCTTGTTGTTGGCCTCCCACGTCTCCTCCAGCGTCACGTCCTGGCTCAGGTACCAGTTGCCGGTGCGGGGCAGCCAGTTGGTGGCTTTGACACGGATGCCGGATGCGAACGTCCTGGAGCCGTAGTCCTTCTGGGCCTCGTAGTCCGTCCACTCCTTGAAGTCGATCTCGCCGCCGCACTCGCCGGAGTGGCCCGCCACGGAGATGTCATGGCTGGCGCTGTCCAGATTGCAGATGCTGTGCTTATGATAGACGGTCAGCTGGATGACGAACGCGCCGTCCCAGGTGGTCAGCTCCATCTGGCCGTCCTTGTTGTCGTCCAGCGTGAAGCGGGGCAGATCGCGGCTCAGATCACCGGCGTTGTAGTAGCCGCCGCTACTGCCTCTGTACGCCTCGACAACATCCTTGCCGTTGGCCGGCTCCAGCACGGTCATGCCGATGGTGCTGCCGGTGCTCCGCAGCGTCGGACTATAGTAGTTGCTCCACTCTCTGCTCAGCATGATCGTCTGGGCGGTGGCCAGGTTGTTGGCCGCACCGCCCACGGTATTGCCGGTCACGGTGATCTTGTAGCCGCCCCTGGTGGGATACAGCAGGAGACCGGCGTAGCTGTTGCTGCTGACGCTGCCCTCGGAATTGTTGTAAATACCGCCGCCCTGCGTACCGGCGGTGTTGCCGGTAATGCTGCCGCCGACCAGCTTCACGCTGCCGCCGCTGTTGCAGATACCGCCGCCGTAGGTGGCCGCGGAGTTGCCGGTGATGCTGCCGCCGTACATCTCGAAGCTGCCGTTCTTCTGGACCGCCACGCCGCCGCCAACGTCATCGGAGTGGTTGCCGGTGATGGCGCCGCCGTACATCTTGAAGGTGGCGCTCTTCTGGACCGCCACGCCGCTGCCAAAACCCTTGATGGTGCCGGCGTACAGGTTGAACGTGCCGTAGGATTCCACCTTCACGCCCGCGCGCTTGCTGGCCGCCGTGTTGCCGCCGTTGATGACGCCGCTGCCCTGGCAGTCCACGATGTTCAGGGTGTGGCTTCTGGTCACGTAATAGGTATAGTCCGCGCCGTCCTCCACGGTGATGGTGTGGCCGTTCAGGCACAGCGTCACGTTTTCATTCAGAACGGTGCCGCTGCTGACGGTCACGTCGTTCATCAGTCTCCACGCGCCCGCCGTGGTGGGCAGGCTGTCGGTGGAGGTCCATTTCTCATAGATAGCCTCGGTCTCATCGTTGCCGTTGGGGTCCGCCGTGCCGTCCGGCTTGTGGATATGGCCCGGGGACACCAGATACCGGCTGTTCTCCACCGCGTAGAAGTTGTTGCCGGTCTGGGTAACGCGGTCGGCGGACAGGCTGCCGATATCGATCTTGGCGCTGTCGCTGAGGCGTCTGATGATGCTGATGTTGGCGCTGTCGTTGGCGAACGCGATGCTGCTGGCGCTATTGTTGTTCCAGATCTGCACGTTCTTGCCCAGCTTCAGTGCGCCGCCGTCGTCCACATAGATGGCACTGCCCTGACCGCCGGTGATCACGCTGTTGCCCATGATGTCGCCGCCGGTCATGGTGAACGTACCGCTGGTGCCCACATACACGCCGCCGCCGTACCGAACGCCCACGCTGCTGCCCACGCTGCTCGCGCGGCCGTTATTGCGGATGCTGCCGCCGTACATGTTGAAGGTGCCGTTGTTCAGAACGCCGCCGCCGTGCTCCACAACGACGCCGACGCCGCTCTGGTCGCCGTTGCGGTAGATATGGCCCGCGTACATGTTGAACGTGCCGTTGTTGTACACACCGCCGCCGTCCGTGCCGACACAGCCGACGATGGCGCCCATATACAGGTTGAACGTGCCGTTATTGCGGACGCCGTTGCCCCGATACGTCGAGTTGTCGGCCGGCATCAGTGCGCAGACGTTGTGGTACTCGCTCCATTCGCTGCTGCAGTCGGTCAGGCTGAACGTCACGCCGGAGTCCACCGTGATGATATCAAAGCTGCCGCCCGCGATGATGCTGTGGCCGTTGGTACACAGCACGGTGCCCTTCTTGGGCTTCCACGTCTCGCTGAGGGTCACGTCCTTGGTCAGGTGATAGTAGCCCGCCTCGGTGGGCAGGGAATCCTCGGACTCCCAGGGCGTGAAGGTCTGGAGGTTGGCCGCGGTATGGCTGCCGCTGACCGTGTGCTCCGCGCCGCAGACGCAGTGGTAGTGGGCCGGCAGCTTCTTCAGCTGCTCGTTCTCCACATACAGCACGCCCAGATTGGGATCGTCCAGAGAGAAGCAGCCCAGCGTCTCGTCCGTCACCTTGCCCTGCACGATGCCGTCCGTCCAGCTGTTCAGGGCGATCTTTGCCGCGCTCTGGAGGCCGCTGACGTGAATGGGATAGTTCTCGGGATTCAGCATGCACACGTTGCTGCGCGGCTGGGTGCCGGGTGCGCCGTCCTTATAGTTATAGTAGACCTTGGCGGTGCCGCCGATGTTCAGAGTACCGCTGCCGGTGGCGATGCCGCCATAGGCCGTACCGACGTTATTGAAGATGGAACCGCCGGTCATGTTGAAGGTACCGTTGTTCAGAACGCCGCCCGCATAGCCCTTGTTGTCTCGGATCTGGCCGCCGGTCATGTTGAACGTGCCGCCCTTGTTGATCACGATGGTAGCCTGCTTGTCGCCGGTGCTCTTGTTATACTCGATGGAAGCGCCGTCGCACAGATTCAGCGTAGCCCGATCGCCCACCGTGATAGCGGCCTTCGCGCAGTCGATGCCGGTGAGGGTCACGTTGCTGAGCGTCAGGTTGTTGCCCCGCTTCAGAAGGATGGCGCTGTTTTTGGAACCGGCGGAATGATACACGCCGAAGCTGCCCCGCTTGGAGGCGTCCTCAGTGCAGTCCATCAGCGTCAGGGACTGCTGGTCCGTGATATCGTTGTAGGTCGCCTCGTCCTTGCCCAGGATGCCCGCGCCGTTGATGGTGTGGCCGTTCAGGCAGATCGTCAGGCTGTTCGTGCCGCCCCACCATGTATAGGGCGTCCAGTCCTTCGGCAGATACACATCCTTGGTCAGGCAGTATATGCCGAGCTGGCCATAGTCCACATAGGGCAGTGAGTTGCTGGCTGTACTGTTGGGGCCGCACTGCTCACGGGCTCTCTCGTCCGTCCAGAGGATGCACTCCACGTCGCCGTGCATATGCTTCTCCGTTGTGGACGTCGAGGCGGCCTGTACCTGTGTGGGCAGCATGCACAGCGCCGCCAGTGCCAGCGCCAGCAGACCGCCCATCCATTTCTTCTTCATCCGTCGATTCCTCCCTGTTGTGATTACAGATTCTCTCATCGCTCCCCGCGGGTCTGCGCCCGCAGTGCGTTATATACGTATTGCTCCCGCCGCGTCACTCGGCGTGGGATCCCCCGTCCATGGGGCCGGGCTCCGGCTCCTCCGGCGCTCTGCGGAACCCCATGATGCGGGCCGGGATGTAGACCCACGGCCGGTGCAGCGCGTGGTTGTAGTTGTCCACCGCCTGACGGTAGATGCTCTCGCTGCGGTACAGCACGGCGGCTGCCTCCCGATCGGCGGGGGTCTGCGCCAGACGGCGGTGGAAGGCGGTGACTTGGCTGGCTGCGCTGTCCACGATGCTCTGCCGGCCGGTCAGCATGCGCCGCACCTCCCAGGACCAGAGCGCCACGAAAGCAGCCGCGCAGACGGCGGCGATCAGCCACGCGATCCACGGTGTCATGTCCCATCGCCCCCTTTCTCCAGCTTTCAGCATGGTCAGTTTACCAGCTTTTTCCGGCGGCAGGAGGCCGCGCCCTTGAAATGTATATTTTTTCGACACGAAATGTCAGAACATGACTTTTCAAACCGCCCCTCCCTGTGGTAGAATCGTAGGCGACTATTCAAACGGAGGTGTTTGCGGTGTATATAGCGGTCTGCGATGATCAGGCGGAGGAGCTGTCCGCCCTGACGGCACTGCTGGACCAATGGCAGGCGGAGCGGCATTTCCCCCTGCGGTATCACACGTTCCGCAGCGCCGCCGGCATGCTGGACGTGGCCCAGCGCGAACGGTTCAGCCTGTACCTGCTGGATGTGATGATGCCCGGCATCGACGGCATGGACGCCGCCCGCGAGATACGCACCTTTGACGATGCCGCCGATATCGTGTTCCTCACGTCCTCCCCGGGCTTCGCCTACGAGAGCTACGGTGTGCGGGCGCTGGAGTATCTGCTCAAGCCCATCAGCGGCGGCCTGCTGTTCCCCGTACTGGACAAGCTGATGCTGCGGGAGCAGCGTCCGCAGGACGGCCTGACCCTGAAGGCGGGTGCCACGCTGGTGCGGGTGCCGTTTTCCCGGCTGTCCTATGTGGAGGTCAACGGAAAGCATCTCTACTTCCACCTGGCCGACGGCACGGTGCGGAAGGTGGCGGGTTCTCTGAAGGACTACGAGCCGCTGCTGCTGGTGCGGCCGGAGTTCATGCGCATCCACCGGTCCTACATTGTGAACATGCTCCAGATCGATGAGCTGTCCCCCGCCGGTGTCCATACGTTTTCCGGCATGAACCTGCCGGTGTCGCGGCTGCTGTACCCCCAGCTGCAAAAGGACTATATGAAGCTGCTGTTTGCGGAGAGGGAGGAGCTGTGACCGTATCCGACATGAATATCGCGTCCCTGCTGGACGTGTTCGATTACGCTCTGGTGCTGATCTACGGGCTGGCACTTGATGTGTTCATCTCCGGCGGCTGCGATACCCCCCGCCAGAAGCGTCTGATCGCGTACCTGTGCCCCTGCTTTCTGGTGGTCCAGCTCCTGGGCTGGCTGACGCTGGGCGAGCTGGCTGTCAAGCAGATCTACCCCCTGATCGTCCATCTGCCGCTGGTGCTGATTTTGGTACTGGCGCTGAAAAAGCCCTGGGGCATCGCCATCGTCAGCACCGCCACCGCCTATCTCTGCTGCCAGCCGCCCCGCTGGGGCAGCATGGCCGTGGAGGCCCTGACCCACAGCGCCGTGGCCGGCAATCTGGTGTATATCGTGCTGCTGAGCGGGTCGTTCTACCTGTTCCGCCGGTACTTCGTGGCCGCGGCCTACGGCGCCATGACCAGCTCCCCCACCGCCCTGCTGCTGTTCGGGAGCCTGCCCTGCAGCTATTACATTTTTGACTACGCCACCACCATCTACTCCGATGCGCTGTATTCCGGCATTCAGGCCCTCAACGAGTTCCTGCCCACGGTGCTGGTGGTGTTCTACGTCCTGTTCCTGCCCGCCTTCCACGTCCAGAGTCAGAAGCGCTCCAGCGCCGAGATGCAGCGCTCCCTGCTGGAGGTGGAGCTGAAGCAGTCCCAGCAGGAGATGGACTCCCTGCGCCAGTCGGAGATGCAGACGGCGGTGTACCAGCACGACATGCGCCACCACCTGAACATGATCAGCGGCCTCCTGGCCTCCGGCAGCCCCCAGCAGGCTCAGGAGTACATCCAAAAGGTCCAGTCCGACGTGGAGGCCATCACCTCCCGCCGCTTCTGCGAGAACGAGACGGTGAATCTGCTGTGCTCCTCCTTCGTCCAGAAGGCGGAAAAATCCGGCGTTACTCTGAACGTGGACGCGCGGGTCCCCGCCCACCTGCCCATCAGCGATACGGAGCTGTGCTCCCTGCTGTCCAACGCGCTGGAAAATGCCCTGCGCGCCGCGTCCACGCTGCGGCCGGAGTTCCGCCGGACGGTAGACCTCTACTGCGGCATCCGCCTGAACAAACTGCTCATCGAGGTACGCAATCCCTACGACACGCCGCCGGTGATGCGGGATGGCGTACCGGTATCCGATGCGGCGGGCCACGGCTTCGGCTGCCGCAGCATCCAGGCCATTGCCCAGCAGCGCGGCGGCCTGTGCCAGTTCCTGGCGGAGCGGGGCACATTCCTGCTGCGCGTGGTGCTGCCGGCAAAGGGCGTCGCCGGGTAAACCTGCGGCCACCAAAAAAGGACCTGCACCTCGCGGTGCAGGTCCTTTTTTATTGGTTTGTTCAACCCTCGATGATCTCCTGGAAGTACAGGGCGTTCATGCCGGTGCCGTCCAGCATAGCCACCATCACGGTGTGGCCGTCCTTGTCGATGAAGGTGCCGGCATAGGTGACGCCGCCCACCTCGATCTTCATGGTGCCGCCGTCCTCGCTGAGGGAGTAGGTGCCCTCGGTCTGCTCCTCATCCTCGGCCAGCACAACCTTACTCTCGTCCACGAAGATGAACTGGTACACGTCGTGGAGCTGGCTCATGACCTCCTGGGTCTGATCTGCGGTCATCTGCACGCCGTCGACATAGCCGCCGATGAAGGTCCAGTAGGTACCCGCCACTTCGGGAGCGGGAATAAACTGATCGGCCAGGATGGTCAGCAGGCTCTGGCCCTCAGGGCTGGTCTGGGTATCGTCCGCGGCGGCATCGTCCTGCACCTGCTGATCGTCAGCAGCGTCGTCGCCCGTGTCGGCGGTATCGCCGCAGGCCACCAGAGCAAATGCCATCATCATCGCCAGCAGCAGAGCCAGCAGTTTCTTGAGTTTCATGTTCATTCTTCCTCCATTGTTGTCGTTTCTCTTGATATCTATATAAACCGCCTCTGCGGTCTATATCGTTCTTTGCATCACACGCTGGTGGTGACGCTGTCGCCCTCCACGGTGAAGACGGCCGGGCTGGAGTAGGCGCAGTTGTCCATGGCGTCCCGCATTTCGAACACCATGACGTACCGTCCGTCCGGCAGCGCCGTCTCGCCGAAGGCGGTATCCGCCGTCACGGTGATGGTCTCCGCCTCGTAGGCCTCAAAATCATCATCGCCGGAAATGCTGGACATATACCACACGGTGGTGAGCTCATCGCCCTCCTGCAGCAGCCGCAGCTCCTTACCGGCCATGCCGTTCTCATCCAGTCCCTGCCGCGCACCCAGGATCTCCCAGCTCTCCGTGGAGAAGTTATAGGCCACCTGCAGGTTGTATGCCTCGCCGTTCAGCAGCACCGGCACGGTATACAGGTTGTAGTCGTCACCCACGCTGCTGAGCTCCATGTAGACCACCGCGCCGTCGATGCTGCCCCAGACGCCCCGGAAGTTGTCGGTGAACACGCCGTTCTCCCAGTCGCCGACGATGTCGTTGTCCGTACCCAGCATCAGCAGGCTGTCGCTGTCCGGATCCGTATAGTACAGGGAGAAATTCACGGACGCCAGCAGGCTGTCGGCCTCCGGCCCAAGGGTCAGTACGGCGCAGCCCTCATCGTTCAGGGTCAGGGGCGCGTTGCCCCAATCCATGGCGGACAGCGTCTCCACCTCAGGCAGGTCGTGGATATCCATCTCCGCCAGATAGTCCATGCCGCTCTGGTCCAGCTCACCGGTAAGCTCATAGAGATAGAAGTACTTGAACGCCGTGCCGGCGCCCAGACCGGCATAGCTGACCGCCTCGTCTGCATCGCCATTATAGGAGTAGTAGCAGGACAGGCCCGTGGCCTCGCTGCGGTAGGGGCCCTTCACCTGATACAGCACGCAGCTGTCCAGCGCATCCAGCACCGCCTGGGCCGAGGGCAGCATATCGCCGCTCTGGCGGGCCATGTGGCCCAGGTCCACCATGTTGGCGTAGCCCTCCTCGCGGGTGTTGCCGCCGTAGTTCTCGCTGCGGTCCGCCACGCGGGCAAACCGCGTGAAGAAGGACGGGTCCTGGCAGGCGGCGCTCAGCGCCTCCGCGCCATAGCTCTCATAGGCCGTCAGCAGCGGCTCGATCTGGGACAGGTCGGTGAGGGACAGCGTCACACTGTCCTCCGTGCCCACCAGTTCGCAGCCGGTGTAGTACGCATCGCAGATGGCGCGTCCCAGAGCGGCGCCGTCCATGGACGGCTGTTCCGCCAGCGCGCCCACCCAGTCGGTGTAGTACCAGCCGTTGCCCGGCTCCGTCTCCTCCGACGCCACCAGATAGCGGCTCAGGTCGCAGAAGGTGTAAGCCACGTCCACCGTGGCCATCAGGCAGGTGTCAAAGCCCACCAGCTCCAACGGCTGCTGCCCCGCCTCCAGCGACGGCTCCCACACCTGGGAAAACGCGGCGTACATCTCGTCCAGCGTCAGGGAGTCGTAGTCGTACAGCTCATCAAAAGCCGCGCCGGACACCGAGCCGCCGCCGTGGTTCCAGAACACCACCGCCGTCTTGTCGGCGGGATAGCTGTCCTTGGCAAACTGCAGAAACGCCGCCAGCGTCTCGCTGTCGCCCATACTGGCCGAGGGCTGCTCGTCCACCAGCTGCAATCCCTCGCTGTTGTACACGAAGCGCTGCAGCTTGGAGGCATCCACCACGTCGTTCTGCCACTCGGCAGCGCCGCCGGTCTGGATGACCACCGTCACGTTCTCCGGCAGCTCCACCTCCATCAGCTCGCTGAGGTCCGCGGTGGCGCAGCCGCCCCCGGTCTCCAGATCGCTGCCGCAGAGGTACCAGTATACCGCCCAGCTGCCGTCGTCCGCCGCCGTATTGTTGTCCGGCGTACCGGGCTCATCGCCGCAGGCGGCCAGCGGCAGGGCCATGACCAGCGCCATCATCAGCGCGAAAATTTTCTTCTTCATATTCAGATCCCCAGCAGCTGCTTCTTCTTGGCAGCAAACTCCTCCTCGGTGATGACGCCGGTGTCCATCAGCATCTTGTACTTCTGCAGCTCCGCCACCGTGTCCACGGCAGGAGCCGCGGCCTGAACGGGCTGAGCCGCCTGAGCGGCCGGCGCGGCGGCGTTCTCGCCGTCCCACAGCTCTCTGGCGCCGGGATTCATCACATGAGCCAGCGCCGTGGCCATGCGGTGCAGCTCCGCCACCTTTTCATCGTACTCATTGAGATAGTCGATGATGCTGGGGTTCGTGGAGCTGAAGGACGGCGCGCTGATCTCATTCCGGAAAGACTTCCAGTACGGGTCATTGAGGATGACCTCCACGCTGAACTTATGCACCGGCGCGTCCGCCTCGAAGCGGGGCTCCGGTATATCGAACCGGCGGTCGTCCGGCTCCCCGGGACGGCGGTCGCGGTCACGCATGCGCTCCATCCGCTCCATGCGCTCGTACTCCTCTTTCTGCATCTGGAAGCGGTCCACCCGCATCTGCATGGCCCGCGCCCGCTCCGGCACGTCGCTCTCATGGCAGTGCAGACCGTCGGCCTTGCCCTCGAACAGGGTCTTGCCGTCCTCCAGGAAGCGGAAAGACACCAGGGCCGATGCCGGAAATACCAGTGCGCCGTCGTATCCCTTCAGCCGCAGCAGACGGTGCTCCGTGTCCGCCAGCAGCTCGCCGCTCAGAAAGCCGAAGCTCATGCGGTCCGTCTCCTTGAACGCATCCCGCAGTGCCTGGTTTTCGTCGTAGTAAGCGATGTATTTCTTGAACTGATCCAGCGACATGCGCTCCAGCACGCCGTCCGGCAGATCCACCTTACCGGCGCACTCCTTGCACAAAGGCATATCCTCCACCTTGGTGGGCAGCAGCCGCGGGGTAGGGCTGCCGCAGATGGGGCAGAGCTTTTTATTGTTACTGAATAATCCCATAGGACCCTCCTGTATTCTCCGTTTGTTCCGGCGGTCTGAACCGCCCACTCTCCGTTTCGGCAGTATAGCATGTTTTTCGACAGCGATACAGGCTCCGCCTGAAATGTATGTTTTTTCGGCGCGAAATGTCGGCATCGTGCTGCCGAGACTTCTGACGCAGCATGGCGCGTTTCGATCGGCGGAGCTGTGTTTGCCCTTGTTGCCTGACGCCATCTTCAGCAGATATTACCAGCCCTCGCCGCCGCATATTCACCGTCCCTCGGGAAAAGCTATGACTGCGATACCCAATCAGAGTTTATCGCTCAACAACAGGAAAGGAGATTTTTCAATATGTCCAGTAAGAACAGCAGCAAGCTGAACGTTCCCGAGGCCAAGGCCGCTATGGATAAGTTTAAGATGGAGGCCGCCTCCGAGGAAGATGTGTATCCACCTCAAAGAATTTTTCCGACCCCCGATTTTTGGCTTAAATGCAGGAAAAATGCGTTTTCTTAAAAAGCCAGTTTTCGAGGTGGAAACATCTTGTTTGAAACAAGTGTATCTTTGTCGTGGACATTCGTCACATTCCTGCCACGGAAGCAGCCTCTTCACGATCTCTATTCGCCTGCACTTGACGCAGGTCGTCTCCCGATACTTCCCCGATAAAGCGGTAGAAGATGCGGATACTCTGCCGGTACGGGGTACGCGGCCCGGCAACTTTTCTGCCCTCCGGCAGTATCTTTTCACCGATCTCGATACGGTCGATGAAGGTATGCAATATATTTCTATCCAGCGTTTCTACATAGGTATACCGTTTGGCGAGGTCAAAGAACAGTCCATAGGCGCTGCGTATCTCCTTTGCCGTTGTCTCGCCCTCCAGCAGCTTCTTACGGCGCACGGCCAGTTCCTCGATCTCCCTGCTGAACTTTTTGACCATTTCCTCCTGAATGTCATCACTGAGCGCCCCTGCGATATTGTCGCGGTAGGAGCGTTCGATCATCTTCTTGAGGCGGGCGGTCTGCTTGTCGATGTTCTCGATCTGCACGACGGGGTCTTCGCCGCCCAGAGAGGCGTTGGCCTGCTCGATGGCGTTCTCCGTGATAGCGCGGATCGTACTTTCATCGAAGGACAGCAGCTTATTGAGGTCACAGCGAACGACTTCCATCAGGTCATCGTAGCGGATACGCGCCCCATGTATGCAGCGGGTCTGCGTTCTGGAACTCAGGTTGTTGCATACCAGATACCAGTATTTCGCCCGTTCTCCGTTGTAGACGGAACCGCCGGAACACATGGCCGCGCCGCAGCAGGCACAGCAGGCGATGCCGCCGAAGATGCTGTGGCGGAACGCGGGATTTGCCCCGTTCGCCTTGGTGTTCTCGCCCATAAAGTGAGCGGCCATGTCGAACTGCTCCTGCGACACCAGCGCCTCATGGGTGTTCTTCGTGAATACCCATTCCTCCTCCGGTACCTTGACCTTCTTCTTGGACTTCACGCTGACCTTGCGGCTCTTGCCCAGCAGCGTGTGTCCCAGATAGACCCGATTGCGAAGAATGCGTTTCACGGTGGTATAGTTCCACATGTCGGACATCCGCTGTGCGCCGCGCTCGGTGAAGTTGTCACGGCATTCCACGCGGTACTTCAGCGGCGGCATGATGCACGCCTCGTTGAGCCGTATGGCGATGCTGCGGCAGGACTGGCCGGAGGCCGCCATATCAAAGATCGTCTTGACCACCGGCGCGGTGTTCTCGTCCGGCACAAGCTGGTCGGTGGTGCGCTCCGCCTTCCGGTAGCCGTAGGGCGGGCAGGCCACATACTTGCCGTTGTTGCGCTTGGTGTTCAGCGTCTGCTTGACCTTACGGGACGTATCCCGCAGATAGACGTCGTTCATGGCAAACTGAAACGGTGCCATCAGGTTATCTCCCTCGGAGTCAAAATTGCTGCCGGGGGCCAGATAATGGATGCCGTGTTCAGGAAAATAGCGCTCCGCATAGTGGCTGGATTCCGTCATATCACGGCCCAGACGAGACAGGTCTTTGGTGATGACCATATTGACCTTGCCGGTTTTCAGATGCTCCAGCATGGCGCGGAAGCCGGGGCGCTCGAAGTTGCCGCCGGAATAGCCGTCATCGGTAAACTCCTCCACCAGAATAATACCGTGTTTTTCGCAGTATTCCCGCACAATGGTACGCTGGTTGGTAATACTGGCAGATTCGCCGTACTTCCGTTCCTCATCGGAAAGGCGGTAGTAGGCGTCTGCAAGCTGGACGTGGTTCCTCATTGTTCCTCCTTTCCGGAACCACTCATTTACGGTTCCATTATACCATGCGGCTGTCCTGCTGGTCAAAATTTGCGGCCTGTTTTCCAGTGAAAATGATTTCCTCTGTTACCACTTCCTGGATGGTTTTTGTGCCGGTAAATACGCGCTCGATCACATAAGTCGCCGCGCCGATCTGCTGTTCATTCTTATCGTTCAAGTGTCGCCACCTCCGTTACCATTATGAACGTTTCTTTCCAACTCTAACCAAAAAGCCGTCGAGCATACAGGCAAACGCTTGTCTGCAAGCTCCACGGCTTTGCATTTTGTCTCTTTTCTCAAGCAAAACAGGCGGCTGGTGGCTGCCAGCCTCACGGGAATCTCACCCCGGCCCATGCTGATGGGTGCGCCGCACGATGCTTTGAGGGCGTCCAATGCGGGAGTATCTTTAAGGGTGCCGGTGGTCATGGCCAACAGAGTGCCGCCCTGTTTCTGAACAACGCCTGTTTCGCTCCCTCCCCATGGGAAGATCATGGCGGGCGCTGTCCTATGGCTCACACCGGCACGAACGTACCTGCCTGCTTTATGACACGCAAAGTGCGGCTTTTCAAGGAGCATCGGTCATATAAGCCCGCAGGCACCGTCAAAGACTTGGCGGTGCCTGCCGATCTATATGGATAACCCGCATCAACAGCGGAGGGGAAACACGCCGCCGTTGCGGGTGGAGACGGGCTATGCGCTTCGGATGATATCAAATTTTAGGATGCTCTCGATTAGCTTTATCTCAAGCTGACCGCGCACCGCTTCATCTATGAAGTAGTAGAGGTTCCCCGTCGCGTCGTAGAAACAGCGCGTAGACAGGCGGCGTATGTAGCCCTCATAGCGCTTCAGGATGCAGCAAATGGCGGCTTCGTCGCCCTGCGACGCCGCGCGGATCACGGAGAACGGAAGCAGCGTCTTATTGCGGATACGCTTCGTATGTAAGAAATTAGTCATTGTCATCCTCCATTCGTTTTCTGAGTTCAGCAAGGGTATCCGACCGTCTATGCTGTACTGTCCGCCGCGCCATGTCCAGCAGTTCTCCGATCTCGCGGTCGCTCATGTCCATGAAGTAGGACAGCAAAATTACATCGCGCTTCTCCCGCAGGAGCGTGGCCAATGCCGCCGCGAGACGGTCATCGTTGACGGGAATACGGTATCCGCACACTTCAAACTCCACGGGGTGAATGTCCTCGTAGCAAAGCTGTGCAAGAAGTTCCGGAGGTAACTCCGAAAGGCTGCATTCCCGCGCCCTACGGCGTGCTTCCGACCGCTTCATATCCACGTTTTCCTGACGCAGTATCTTCTTGCAGTAGCTATCGAATATGTGGCGGACGCTCTCTTTCTGATTCCAAGGAAGCTTCAACTCGTCATCCTCCTTTGTTTCCGGAAGGGTTCTCTCTTTCCCTCTCACTAAATACTCCGTTTGAAGTAGGCCGTTTTGGCCAACTTTTCGAAACTCTTTTCTTCGTATTTTTTACAACGCTTTTCCCCCACTCCATCATTCTTAAAAACCAAGAAAGGGTAGAATGGGGGCTGCGGCAGCGGGAATCAATCGATACCTTTTGATACAAAAAAGCATCTGCCTGCTGCACAGGTAGATGCTTTTTATACCGTTCTTAGACATCCATGAGGCCAAATCTGCCCACCGCAGAATACCTTGCTGTATTTGTTGTGTTGACGCGCCTTATGAACGAGAGTGCATCACAGGCTCGGATGTTTCCCAAACTGTTTGACCGATTCTTTCTATAACGCGTGTGCGAAGCGCAGAGCCGCAGTTCGATCCGAACTGCGGCTCTGAATCCTTAGGGTTCTATGTCCCTGTCCATTTGTCAAACGGATACTGGTTATAGTAGTCATCAGACAAACGATCTCCGCGCTCATAAAAGCGCACTGCTACAAACGCGGGTCCTTCAGCTTTTGTGCCCGTCGTCAAAATCTCATTGTCCTCAGATACTTTACCGTACCGCCGTTCATAGGCTCGCGTATAGTTTCGAGCAAAATCTTTATCCTGTAGAAGCTCCGCTGCCCGTTGGAGAATCGTCTCCTTTTCTTTATCAGAAAGAGCCGACTTCGTAGTAACGCGGATCTCTATATGTTGCGGAAATCCATACTGCACGGTAACGCGGTAAGCCCCATGGTTTTCCTTAACGTATGTGATAAAGTTCTTTGTTTCCGGCGTTCGCAGCGGGAGTGCATCCAGCCCATGGTATTTTTTCATCCCCCATAAAACAGCGAGGGTGACGATGACAAGCGCGAAAACGACCCACTTGGGAATGCGGCAGGTATATACTCTCATCTGGCGATGTAGTCCGCGATATACAGGGACATTTCCGGATTATCCAGTTTGTTTAGTGCCGCTTGGAAATAATCCAAACTTTCAAAGATATACGAGCCGGTGTCATATTCTTTCACAACTTGAAATTGGAAAGATACTTCATCACCTGCACGATATTCTTCTGTCAAGTCGCCGTCGAACGGCCAATATGCTGTGCCGTATTTAGTCAAAAACTCTAGAATTGTTCTGTCCTTATCTGGCTCATATTTTACAGCGCTAATAGTGTCACAAACTTGAATACTATCCCCCACACCGTAGTCCTTTAACCGCATAACGTGTGTTTTCAAATTTTCATCCCAGAACTGATCATACAGTTCTTCTACGGACATCATATAAGCAGTATTCGTAAAAGTCTCGCCGTAGACTGCATTGATAACCGAATCAGTTGGAAGCGTATACTGCTTATTTCCATCTGGAGTCATAACAATCTGGCCGGCTGAAAATGTCTCCATCCCTGCCGTGCGTGTCGATGATGGTGCAGCATCATCATACAGTCTTACGGATGGCGTCCACTTCTGCTTCTCGGTAACGGTAAACGTGGCTTTGTATGTTCCCATTTTCGCCGTCGTATTTACCTCATAGAGCGCACTCCCGTTCATGCCCAATGTCTTGTTAATAACAATGTCAGCATTCGGAGAAATAAGCATAACTGCGATTTTATTTTGTAACCCTGTCAGGAGCGAACAACTTGCAGACACAGAAATCGTCATATCTGGATGGGAGATTTTTCCCTCCCGAATACGATAATTCGAATTTGCAACAATGTCTATAATAGCTGCGGCAGGTCCGTTCCTGTTTTCGTTAAAACTAATCGTCCCCGGAGATAGCTCAATAAAATCTGATTCTACAGTTTTTATTGCCTCTTTGTAGTATACCGCGTCATCCACTTGTTTGATAAGCCACACGATAACTTCCTTCGCCCACTCTTTCCAATCTATACTAGCTCTCATTTCTTTGGCCACTCCGACATCGCTATGAACCTCGGGGGACACTGCAAAGGCCGGAAGAGTAAGACTTACGATAAGTACACAGCTTAAAATAAGTGCAGAAAGTCGTTTCATAAAATCCTCCTTGTTCGTCCGTATCGAATGTCAAATCGCCAAATGTAACGAAACCCGAATTCTCGTACCATATGGAAACTATTTACATATACAGCTGGTTCTACAAAATATCCGGATCTGTGTATTCGTAGTGGGACAGGTCAAGTCCCTCCTTCATATCCTGAGGTACATAATCCGTGTTGCCAATATAGAGCCATTTACCATCCACATTTCCTACAAAGCCGAAAATCGTCTGTGCTGAATCGTAGATATTTGTTTCCGCCGTCCATGTTACCGCATAAAGAGCATCTGTCAGTTTTTCGATCTGCTCAATTTTGTAGCTTTCCAGTGTCTGCCCGCTTTGTGCAGCGTGCAGTTCACGAAGTTCTTCCGTAGGATAGTATGCATATTTTGTAGATTCTGCGGCGCCGCCCTCCTTGAATGCCTCGAGATAGTTCTCAGCCGCGTTCTGAACCTCCTGCGGAATATCTGCGGTCTCCTCGCCCGTCGCCCCCTGCTTCGCGCAGGCCACCATAACAACGGCAAGCATCAGAGAACTCAGCATGATAAACAGCAATCTGATCCCCTTTTTTGTCATAGATATCCACCTCCTTATCCTTTAGCGTATCGTAATAAATGTTCTCTTTTCTTGGGACTTTCCTCCTTTTCTATTGTCTATCATTCTCGCCGTTCCCTATGAACAGCTCTTGTCTGCAATTTACCACAATACATATAATTTGTCAACAATACTTTTTAACAACAAGTATTGAAATAATCCAGTATTTGTGTTATACAAGTATATAGAAATAGAAACGAGGTGGTGCCTTTGTCCAGGGATACGTCACAGAGCAATTACCGACGCGGGATTATGTCATTGGTCATTCTCTCTCTGCTAAAATCAGAAAATATGTATGGGTATCAGCTGTGTCAGGAGATTTCACGTTTCAGCGGTGGCAAGCTGACCATTCAGGAAGGCTCCTTGTACCCCATTTTGTACCGGCTACAGGATCAGGGACTCATTTCAGAAGAACGGGTTCTGGTAGGCAAACGTATGACGCGAAATTACTATCATCTGGAACCCTCCGGTGTAGAACGGCTTCGGGAAATGACCGCAGAATACGAGGAGCTGACAGCTGGTGTCTTTGCCATTATCCACAGAGAGGAGACGATATCATGACAGAGCGTGCGATCCGTCAATACTGCCACGCTGTCGGCAATTACCTACCCTGCCCTCGCAAGCAACGACAACACATCCTACAGAACCTTCGTCTCCGCTTGGAAGAGTATCGTAGTGAACACGCGGAGGACTCCGTAACGCCAGAAGAACAATTCGGTACACCGCAGCAGGTCGCGGCCAGTTATGTGGATGATATGGACACCGCCGAGCTTCTGGCAGCTCTCCGCCTACGGCGGAAAATCCTGACTGTTGTCGGAATAGGTGTTCTGGCTGCATTATGTATTCTTATTGCAGCACTTTGTACCGAGATCCATCAGTATCGCCACGCCATCACCGGATGGAGCGACCAGATCATAACAACAATAGAGTAAGAAGGAGAACTGTCATGAAAAAACGCATTGCCGCTTTTCTTTCCTTGTGCTTAATTGTCGTATGCCTTTTCCCTACCTGCGCTTTTGCCGCGAACACGGAAAAATCCCAAAGCATCACTTATTTTGATGATGGCAGTTATGTGATAACCACCGTCTCTGTAACTAACACTGTTGCCACACGCGCCAGCAAAACAAGAGTTGGTTCGATAAAACATGATTACCATGATGCCGGCGGAGACCTCGACTGGAGCGCATCAATGACAGCCACATTCACCTATGATGGCTCCACATCTCGGTGTACCAGTGCAAACACGCCCGAGATAACGATTTACGACAATATCTGGAGCGTGTATAGCAAGTCCTCTTCTAAAAGTGGCAACACCGCCACTGGAAATGTTACAATGGCAGCCAAGCAAATAATCGGGTCATCTAAATTTCCTGTTACCCTGACCCTCACCTGTGATAAAAACGGAGTCCTTAGTTGACGGCAGAACCGTCCTATTCCGTGTACCTGCCCACCTATACACGATTTACAGCGGCAGCGGTAACGCATAAATACACTTTCAGCAACATAGTAAGGGTGCAGTTCAATTTGAACTGCACCCTTACCTATATTTTGTATAAGAATTTGCGTAAAAATACGCTGTAATCAGACATGATGGCAATTTTTTCTACCGTGTACCGCTTAGTAGAGGGACTACATTACCACAGTCGTGGAAAAAGCACATCTTCACAAAACACACATACTTGTGCTGTCACATCCAGTTTTTAGAGAAAAGCGACACAATGTAGTGCCTAATGCGCCAAAATCCGTCCCAGATTGAGACGGGTTTTACAAATAGATAGCAATAATTGCACCGTCTCTGCCATTATTCATATGTGAACGCTGAAACTGTATTCAGATCTAGCCATATAGGCAGTCTTCACTGGACTCATTAACGCTTAGAGTAAGTGTATTTTTCTGTTGCCAAATAAGTAACTTCAATACTCCGAGAAACTGTATACCTATGTATTACACGATAAGCGATACGTTTCAACGGCTGCAGCCAGCGCATTCAAAAGTGGTCTAAATCCGCTGAAATCCAAGGATTCATAATTGGCTTCAATATATTTTGAAAAGAGTTCTTTGCCATAATAGGTAGCGGTATCATAGTCATTCTCCAGAGAGAATTTCTTTCCATCTATTTCGTGCAATAAAACTTCCTCTGGGAATAATGTCTCGATGGCGGACTCTTCGTCCCCGTTTGCCAGTGGATTTGTAACAAGAAATAAATTCGTGCCATCCATAATCTGAATATATAATCTTGCAACAAGTTGCCTTCTCTTTTCGTCAGTAATCCTCTGTTTTTGTAAAAATTTTTTTAAAGGTTTGTCTGACTTCATCTCATTATCCAAAAGAAAAATGACTGGATGCTGAGGCTGCCGTCCACTTATGTTCTTCATGTAATCGAAAACCTGTGGCAAGCCCGTATTTCGTTTAGAGAAATAACACTGGCAAATATTTCCCAATGTATCCGCCCCATCAGAACTTAATCCAAAAAAGTATTCCCACCGTCTAGATCTTTTAAAAAAGGATACTTCGAACTGGAAGGAGCCATCTTCGTTCTTCTTAATCAGTGTTGGGTATTCGTTATAGAGATTTCTGAGAGCCGCTTTTAAGTAACGAACATCCGTTTTGCCTTCGGTGAGAATAAGTGGCCGTTGGTTCGCAAAGAAATACTTATAGAACAAAAATTTTTGATATTCACGTTCACAGCCACTTAAGTTATGATAGTTCTTTTTATTGCCACTTAGACTATTGTTATAATGTTCTATTTGGTCAATAAAAGAAAACCGACCTTCAAGTTGCTCAAGAGTCCCAGAGTCTCCGGCTATGGAAAACTCGCCATTTGCATACATATGGTGTGCCATCGCTCGCGTTTCTTTCCGAAATTGTTTGTTGCTATTGATTTTTTTGTTGACAGTAAGACCCGTTACCTCTTGGCGAGAGGATTCGAATAATAGTCGGGTCTTCTTACTGTTGATTCGAAACCCGGCGCGTTGAATCTCAGTATCCACTGCATCAAGGAAGGCCCTGTACTTGTCAGTAAAGTGAATATCGTTTGTTGAAAAAGTTATATCATCTGCGTATCTTGTATAGTCTAACCTGTACTCCCTGGCGAGAAGCAGCAACCTTCTATCTAGAACTTGACAGATATAATTTGTAATGATAGGCGAACTGGGTGCTCCCTGAGGTAAAGTCCCATTATAGCAAGTAATTTGCGCAATAGTAATCGCCACTTCATGCGGTAGGCGAAAATATCGATTTTTCTCAAAAAAGCCGACTATCCTGCCGAAATGAAAAGTTCCAAAGAAATTTTCAATATCCAAATTTACGACATATCTTTTATTCCTATGAATCTTTGCATTTGTAATAATACTCTTTCCTTTTTCAAATCCGTGGGAAATAGCGGGGCGTACACCCTTGACCTCCCAAATATATTTCTGATACTCTGCCAATCGCTTATTCAACTGTTCTTGTATAAACTTCAACTCACCGTATGGTGCATTAATAACTCGGGTTCCCCCGCTTTTCTTAGGAATTTCAAAGGTTTTATAATAACTATGAGGATGTTTCACAAACAGAACATAACTCAGTTGACTTCTTGAAATTTTCAAAAAGTCCGCAAATTCATTTCTTGTTTCTGCATCACAAAACTTTCTCATAGCAATCTCCTGAAAAGCGTGCGGCAACTCATTATGCGGAAATATGTATATAACTATAAGCTACACAAAAAGTTAATAGGGATAAACAGGTGACATGAGAGCGAATCTTCTCACCGTTCTTGTCAACACTTGCGAAACACAAGCACAAAATCTTGCCGCACGCTTACTGTGATTATATTGCAGCAATTTGCAAAATTCAACTACATTTCGTAAAATGGCACCTCTCCCCCCACATTTTGGAGGGTCTATATCCATTCCGGACTGTTGTTCTAAATTCGTTCATAATCGATTTTCAAGAAGCAGCCTCTATTTACTGCTCCCCCCATTTTTCATATTTAATCACGCCTAATCCGCTCTCTATTCATCTGTGTACCACACTGGCCTTGCCGCAGTCTCAAATCCGGTTCGGTGGGAGATTGCCACACCGTCCGTACCTGCGGCGCAATGCACCACCAGTAGGCGGCCCAGCCAATCGCGGCCTGCGGCGATGCCGACGTGTTCATCCTCCGGATAAAACAGCAAGTCCCCCGGCTGTACCTCGTCCCACTCAATGTCCACGCAGTTGGCGTGCTGCTCCATGGCTCCGCCGCCCTGCCCGATCACATACTCGCCGCCGCTGGCGTTGTAAAATGCCCAATCCACAAAGCCGGAACAATCAAGACCGTAGGGCTGCTCCGTGCCAGTGCTGTCGCTGCCCGCTGCTGTGACCTCCGTCAGTTCGCCCCAGCGGTCGTCCCAGCCCAGCACCAGCGATTTGCCACCCCAAAAGTAATCCACCTTGTCCACCAGCGCCAGCGCATAGGTGACAACCATGCGCCGCTCCATAGAGAGATCGTCCGGCAGGCGCTCCCACACCTCCATAGCTTCGCCGGTGGGCTCCATAGTGTGACTGTCCACGAGAACACCAGCCGGTGACAGCGCCGCCGCCACCGCGATCACCGGCAAGGCCAGCAGCAGGAACAGCACCACACCGCCGCCCGCTGCGGCTAACGCCTCAACACCGGCGCGGATGGCCTTGCCCGCCGTCTGCGCCATCTGCTCCAGCCGCTGTCCCGCTTTGCGGGCGGCGGCTTTCGTCTGCTGGAGCATCTGCCTTTGGGCGGTGCGCTGGGTGTGCTGCTTTGCTCGCTGCTGGGCGGCGGTCATGGCAGTGCGTGGTGTCTCTGCTGCCGTGGTACTCTGCGCTGCGGCGGACTGCTCCGTTGACTGCCACATATCCCGCTGGCGCACCTGCGCCGCCGTTGTCTCCTGCCGCTGCCGTACCTTTTGTGCACGGTATTTGTGCAGGACGTACTTCCGCTGAAGCTGCTGCGTGGCGCGGAAGGTCAGACGGGTGACCTCCGCCATCCCTTGCCGCACCTGCTCTGTGGCATACTCCACCGGCTGCCGTTGGTGCTGGGTCTGCCGTTCCTGCTTCTGCTGAGCGTAGTGCCGCTGCAAGATACGAACCGCCGTGCGGGGTATGGCGTCTTTCTGCCGCGTTTTCGGCTGCTCCATGGCGGCGCGGCTCTTGATGTCACGCATTTTGCTCCCCCGGCTTGGTGGTCATCAGGCGGTACAGCTCCGTATCGCGGGGCAGCTCATTGATGAACGGCACAAGGCAAGAGCCCACCTTGATCAATCCGTGTCCTGCCGGTGCGTCACTGACGTAATCCATCTGCGCGTCGCTGGCATCCAGCAGCTTGGCCAGCTCCGCACGGTCGGTAGGTGCCTGGTTCAGCAGTACCAAGAACTCGCTGTTGGCGAACATCAGCCGCGCCGTGTCGGATAGCAGGCACTCCTCCACGTTCTGCGTAATGCCGGTGAGGGTGGCGTAGTATTTGCGGAAGCGCTTCCAGCATTTATACAGGAACTCGCTGGAATAGTTGTTGATGGCACTCTTGCCGCCCACGCCGGGGCTGGCAAAAAACAGATAGATCTCGTCAATATAGACGTGGGTATACCGGCCCTGCTGTCGGTTGCGAATGACGCGGTTGAGTATACTGTCCAGCATCACCAGCAGGCCGATGGGCTTGAGGTTTTCGCCCAAGTCCTGAATGTCGTAGCAGATAATACGGTTGCGGGTGTCGATATTGGTCTGGTGGGCAAACACGTTGAGACTGCCGGTGGTGAACAGCTCCAACGCCAACGCGATCTCGTGGGCAACAGGCTCCTTCTGCCGCATAAGGTCGTCATAGAGGTCTTTCAGCGTGGGCGGGTCGCCCTCATATTTGCGGATGTACTTGCGGTAGATGTTGGCAGTGCAGCGGTCGATAATGGACTTCTCCTTTGCGCCGATCTCGCCCGCGCCCATGAGCTGTTCACACAGAGACATGATGAACTCGCTTTTCAGCACCAGCGGATTGCGCCCGTCGCCGTACTCCTTGGAAATGTCCAGCGCATTGACATAGCTGCCGTTGGAGGCGGAGATGGTGATGACCTCGCCGCCCAGGGCACGAATCAGCGGGCCATACTCCCGCTCGGGGTCTACCACAATAATATCGTGGTCGGTGTTCAGCCCCACGAAGCCGATCTCCTGCTTGGCCATCATGGACTTGCCGCTGCCGGACACGCCCGTATACAAGCCGTGGCCGTTGAGCATCGCGTCGCGGTTGCAAATGATGAGATTGCGGGACACGGCGTTGACACCGTAGTACAGGCCGCCGGTGTCCATGATCTCCTGCGTTTTGAAGGGCAGCAGCACAGCGGTACTCTCCGTGGTCAGTGTCCGCATGGCGTCGATACGCCGCAGACCGTAGGGCAGCACCGTGTTCAGCGCGTCCTCCTGCTGGTGCTTCATAGTGGCAAACTGACAGCCGTGGGAACGGCCAATGGCGGACAGCGCCTCCGTGTCCTGCTCCAACTGCTCCTCGTTGTCGGCAAGGTGAGTCAGCGTCACCAGCGCGTACATCATCCGTTGGTCGCGGGCGGTCAGGTCGTCTAAGAACTCCCGCGTCTCCTTCCGCATTTGCTCCAGATCGTAGGGAATATTGGCAGAAAAATTGTTGTGGTGGTTCTGTCGCTGCTGCCAGCGGGTAATGTCGCTCTCCACCGCCATAATGCGCCGGTGCATCTCCGACACAGCCTCGTCGGTGGCTACCGGCACAATGTCGATAGACAGCATCATGTTCCGGGGGTAGTCCATCAGCTCGGTTATCATGGTGTCCTTGATGAAGCTGGCATACTCCCGCAGGAACAGGGTGCGGCCTACACGCTCGCCCACGGCGTAGTGGTCGTGGAAGAATTGCAGCGTCTCCGGCGCGATGGCATCGCGGAAGTCGTGGCCGCGCCGCTGAGCGGTTTGCAGGTCGAAGGCGAAAGCCGATTCCTGCCCCACGCGGAAGAAGTCGTGGAACAGGCGCAGGCGCTCGTTGAGGGTGATTTCCCGTATACCGGAATCCATGCGGCTCAAGCCAGCGGTCAGGTCAGTTCCCACGCGGGCGAAGAAGGTGCGGGCCTCCTCGATGCTGCGCTTGGCCACAGACACGGTGATGTACTTCTCCTGCACCAGATTGTTGCTGCCGCTGGCCTTGTCCAGCAGAATGTCGTTGTATTCGCGGCGCATGTAGTCGCGGCCATCCTGCCGGTAGGCCATCAGGAGATTCCGGCTGAACTCCTGCCGGTTAAGCTGGCGGTTCACCAGCGTCAGCTTGATGCCTGCGTCGATGGGCAGGCTGTTGAGAACGCCGCAGTAGCCCAGAAACAGCTCCATTTGCTTTTCCGGCGAGGCCACGGCGTAATTGATGTCAAAAAAGCGCCAGGTCTTGGAAAACCTGCCGCTTACTTGAAAAACGCCGTCTTTATAAATGCGCTTGATGGGGATGGACTGCTGCACACTGCGGAGAATGCGAAAGGCGTCCCGTTCCGTGCTGCGGCCCTTGAATAGTTTTCTCACTTCTTGTCCTCCTTCTCCCAAAGGTCGTATAGGTAATTTTCGCTGTGCCACAGCCGCCGGCCGGCCAGCAGAAAGTTGGTCTTACACCATGCCCACAGGAATTGCTCCAGCGTCAGGCCGTTGTAGTGGAAGAAGCCAGCCGCCGCCATAGGCGCAGCGCCCACGATGCACAGCCAGCCCAGCGTCTCGCGGTCTAATACGCCCCGCAGGGCGAAGTACAGCCCCACCGCCGTACCCACCGCCAGCAGCGAGCAAACAAGTTGCCGTGCCGTTAGGCCGAAGTAGACGGTTTCCTTGTAGCTGCGTATTTCTTTGTTGATTTTGATTTCCATGTGTTCCTCCATAAAATGTCGAAACCCGTCTCAATTTGAGACGGGTTTCGGAAATTGATAGTATAGCAGTTTCAAATTCAGCTACTTAAGTGTATAGCATTCTTTATACTCGCTAATCACAGCCTCAGCAAATGCATATGCCTCTTTGTTATAATTGTCCTCTGTCTCCCAATTATTAACATCATCACTCGTAATCAGCCTAATGATTATCTCATTAGGTGCAAACATTCCTGCAACGGTCATAAATTCATTAAAACTTGAAGTAATCCCGCGAGCATCAATAAAATATCTCGTCTTTCCGCTGCAAATCTGGCAAAAGGCATGGAAACCTTTCTTTTCGCTTCCCTCAATTATGTATGGAATATAGCCAAATGCTTTTTGCAAAGACAAGGCAAAGATATGACATGACCCGCATAATAACTGGAACGCTGTTTCATATGGAAAGTCTTCATCATTTTGTCCACCAAAAAAATCTTCATATAGAATTTTATTCAATTCACGCTCTGGGTCGGCATCGTTGTAGAACCCCTTGTGCTTTTCAACACAGGTAATATCGTCGCAAAAAGAATTTCTTTGAGACATCGTAGTCCCTCCCTTACCATTCGTTTTCTGAATTATCTTTCCGATTAGTAGCCTATAAGTCCGAATGCTTGATCTAAGTCCACAGTCAATCCATCTGTATGTTCATTCCAGAAATTAATCAACTCCGCTTGGTGATTGGCAATCATCATTTGAATCTTACGCACATCAGCGGTCCTAATTTTCCCCTTTGACAATTTCTTTCCTGTGATGATAGAAAATGATCCTGATGTTTCGTGCCGTATATCCACATGGACGTGCGCTTCATTGTGTTTTCCGGTCTCTCTTGAATTCATGTAGTATCGTATACCATCATCTTCAAATACACTTCCTGCATCCATACACAGCAAGAGTTGAATTTCGATAGTATCTTCTATCGCGTGTCCCATTCTATGAAGGAAGTATGCTATCGGCTTTTCTGTAGCACCAATCGAATATCGTAGCCCATTAAACATCAGATATTTTTGAATAACGCTAAACTCATCAGCGAGAGTTAGCACTGAGTCAGTCTTGAATTTAGCTCCAATTTCATATATTCTTTTGTCAATCCAATCCCACAGATTTGTGATTGAAAAGTCCGCTTCAACATTTTTGATGGAAAAACTCTTCCCATTGATTCTCCTCAGCGGTGCAACAATCTCCTTGCCGAGTATTCCGTAGTTGCCGCTATGCGGCACAAGCACTTCATCGCGGAGTTCTTCTTCCGCATAGGCATGGACGGTTACATGAATCTTCAAATCCATAGTTTTAACCTCTCATATCATTTACCACAACATTGTGACTATTTTCTCATATCTACCACATAGCGTCAATGCTCCCGTCACAACCCAAACATCTCCCGTACCACACGGTCGGCCCCCTTCACCAGCCCTACCAGCACCAGCATATTGAAGATCACCTCGCCCAGATAGCCCCACACCTGCGTAACCACCGAGCCGCCGCCCAACACCACCGTGCCGCTGGCGGCGAATGCCGAGAACACGATACAGGCCAGCACGATCACTGCGCCCTCCAGACACACGCCCATGTAGCTTTTGAGAAAGGCACGCCCCATCTGGGACGTGCCTTCTCCCGCAAAGGACGCCAGTGCCACTGGCGACAGCGCGGCATATAAATAGAGCTTAAAAAACCGGCCATACACGGTGAGGATCATCAAAAACGCCAGCACCGTAATGACCAGACAGCCCAGCAGCGTTACCAGCCACAGGGGGATACTGGTGAGAAAACCCACGTCCTCAACGGCTGACGCTATCTCCGCAGGCAGCGACACAGCTGCACCGTCGATGCCGCCTACGCTGCCGGCAGCGGCGGAGATGATACCGGCACAGACCGCGAAGATGTCCACCATCAGGTCGATACCGTAGGTCACAGCCAGCTTTGCCATGACGAAGTAGATAAAGTGCCGCAGAACGTGTTCAGGCCGCTGAAAATCCCGGAAGCTGGCGCTGCTGCGAAAGATGCCGATGGCCAGAAACAGCACCAGCAGACCGTAACCAATGCCCTGCATGGCTCCGTTGACGGTCTGGATCGTCTGCCAGATGGTGCCGCCCTTAAATGCCTGGGGCGATTGGGTCAGCAGCGACCACATCTCCGTCAGCTTGTCATTCCATACACCAAAGGCATAGTTGAGATTGTCAATAATCCAGTTGTTGTCCATACCTTACACCGCGCCGATCAGCGTCAGGATCTCCTTGGCGAAGGTAATAAGCAAGCCACCGAACAGACACAGCAGACCCTGCGTCCGCTGGCTGGCGTCGTGGCTCTGGATGCTCATGCCCACCTGCACAATGCCCCAGCCGAGAATGATGATGCCAATGGCCTTGATGACCGAAAAGATGAAGTCGGACAGGTTGTTGACGATGGTCAGCGGATCACCGCCAGTGGCATAGGCGGTGGTGGCCGTCAGCATACAGATACACAGGCTCAAAAGTAATATGCGGCTTACACGCCGCACCACAGATCGTTTCATTCCATAAATCCCTCCAGTAAAATTAATTCCTCCAGCGAGACGAATGCCGCGCTCATATCGGCACGGGCATAGTCCGCCAGCTTATGCACATAGGGCGCGGCTCCGCCGTCCTCCGTCCGGCTCAGATTCGGATGCCGCAGAATGTCGTATTTCTCGTCCATCACAGGCCGTTCACCACGGATGAACAGCAGCGCGTAGCGGTTGTCCATGGCCCGTACCTCATCCGGCGTCATCAGGTCACGGGCCAGCTGCTGGCGGCTGACGGAGGTGGAGCCGTTCCGTCCCTTGGTGGTGCTGGTGTGCCGCACGTCCAGTGTCTCCTTGCCCAGCAGTTCCGAAATGTACTTGTGGGTAGACTGCTCGTTGCCGCCCAGATACAGCAGCGTGTCAGCGTTGCCCAGCAGTCCCTCCCAGTCATCCTTGAACAGCGCCTTCAGACCGGATATATTTTGCAGGACGATGGTGGACATGATGTTGCGGGAGCGCATGGTGCTTTGTATCTTTACAAAGTCGCCGGGCAGCGCCACGTTGCAGAACTCGTCCATCATCAGCCGCACAGGAACAGGCAGCGGCCCCTGATGAATCTTGTCCGCCTGATAGTACAGAGACTGAAATGCGCAGGTATAGAGCATCCCCACCAGATAGTTAAAGGTGCTGTCGCTGTCGGGGATAACGGCAAAGACAGCCTGCTTGCGCTCTCCCATCAGGGAAAGCTCCATTTCATCGTGGGAGGTAATGTCCCTGATCTGCGGGATGATGAAGGCCGACAGCCGCACCGCGGCGGTAACGAGGATGGAACGCGCTGTTTTGCCCGCGGCCTGCTGAAAAATATGGTATTCCCGTACCGCGATATGGTCAGGCTCCTCGTCCTCCAATGCCTCAAACAGCAAATCCAGCGGGGAGCGATACGACTCATCCTCCTCGCTTGCACCGCCGTTCTCCAGCATATACAGCACCGTTTCAAAATTCTGCTCCTCCGGTGGCGCTTCATAGAGCAGGTACAGCATCAGGGCGGTGTCCAGCGCCACCTCTGAGCGTTCCCAGAACGGGTCGCTCTGCTGGGCGCTTTTGGGCGTGGTGTTCTGGATCAGGTTATTTACCAGTTTCATCACGTCCTTGGCGTCCCGTATGTAGGCGAAGGGGTTAAACGCATCGGAGTGCTGCGGGTCGATGAGGTCGAATACCCGCAGCACATATCCCTCCTCCAGCAGCAGCGGCGCGAGGGCGCGCAGCATCTCACCCTTGGGATCTGTCACAAGGAAGCTGCCGTTGGACTGCATGATATTGGGTTTGCAGAAAAACCGTGTCTTGCCGGCACCGCTGCCGCCCACGATGATTTGCAATAGATTCCTCATGTGCTGCCGCCCGTTCAGGCTCATAGCCACATGACGTGTCAGCAGTGTGTTATTTGCGGGGTCTTTGTCTGCGTACTTTTTGTTGAGCTGCCACGGGCTGCCCCACTGGGCAGAGCCGTACTCCTGCCCTGGTCTGCGATTCTCCCTGCCGGAGCAATACAGAAGAACACCGCCGCCGTAGAGCAGCAGGAACACCAGCAGAAATCGCGATGTATACACTGTCCAGCGGACGGCAAACGGACGGTTCGTCGCAGCGGTAAGGCGGCTCACCAGTTCAAACACATTCATGCCGTTCTCATACACACCTGCCGCGATGACCGCCAGCCACAATACGGGTATTGTCAGCGCCATCCACAGTGCGGGCGGCACAGGCTTTTTACGCATGGTCGTTCTCCCTCCTAATCCGTCTCAAGTTGAGACACATTTCGACAGCGTTTTTATCCCGTTCTCTCGCAGCACACCACATACCGCTGTCGCCCACCGCTGGCGTAGGGATGGCAGGTCAGCAGCGTCAGCAGGTCGCGGCTTTGCTGTATCTTGATCTTATCCACCTCATGGGGCTGGATGATCTGAATGTCGGTCACCGTGTAGGTCAGCGTTCCCCATAGGTTGGTGAGCTTCACGGTATCACTCACCTGCAAGCGGTCAATGTGCCGAAAATAATCCGCGCCTTTCCAACCTCGGTGTCCGGCAATGACGCAGTTGGTGCTATTGCCACCGATGGGCGCGGATGTGTTTCCCAACACTGCCGCGCCTGCGGCAAGGTGAGCATCGGACGCGCCCAGATAGACAGGCATGATCAATTCCATAATCGGTATCTCCAACACGCCTATGATCTCATCCTCGATGCCATAGGCAGTCAAGTCAGCGGCAGGCGCTTCGCAGGCTTCCAAATCAACAAGACCTGATTGCTTTTCGGCACAGATACGCCGGTTGTAGGCTTGCAGATCTGCCAGCAGTTCGGGGTATTGCTGCTCTGGCTCATTACGCTCGGCTAAAAACTCCTGCACAGCAGTTGCGGCACTGCTTTGGAGTCTGTTCCCCGTGAACACCGGCCATAGCATCACACACATGCCCGCCACGGCCAGCAGCACCGCCAGCACAAGTGATGTCTTACGCATGGCGCACCCTCCTCACCAAAAAGTAAGCGCCGCCAGCCACAACCACCGTGCCAAGGCCGATGGCAAGACCGGTGAGGTAGTGGTGTGTCCACGAGGATGCCGCCCGCGTTTCTTCTGCGGCAGTGGCCTCCTGTTCAGGTAGGTACGGCACACGATGTCCGCGAACTAAAAGTCGATGGGTATTGACCCCGAACGGCGTACACGTCACCAGTGTGACCTGATCCTTGTTATCCTCAATTTGGAGCAGGCTCGTGTCCGTGGGCAATACCGTGTTGATGGCATCAACCTTATATGCCAGTGCCTCTCCCAGCACATGGATATAGAACACATCGCCCACTGCAAGCTGGTCGATGTCCGAAAACAGCTTGGAACTCGCCATGCCGCTGTGGGCCGACAGCACCGCGTGGGTACTGCTGCCACCTACCGGCAAGGACGTTCCTACCACATGACCCACGGCACGCTCCAGCGTGTCCGCGTCTGTGCCGTGCTGCACCGGCAGATATACGCCGATCTCGGGAATGTCCACATAGGCCATGACGCCGCCCACCGTGAGCTGCTGGGCATACGCCAAGGGAGGGGCGGATGCCCCTCCCTCAGTGATAGTTGCGCCGGACAACATGGCATTATATTGCTCTGCTGCCTGCCGCTGGGCGGTCAGCACGGCATCGTCGGTATCCTCGATGGCCGCGGTGTAGGTGGTTTCCACATCAGAATGATACTTTTCATTCAAGAGTTCTCCCACCAATGGGTAAAGCAGAAGTCCCAACGCCACAACACCGCAAGCCGCCGCCAGTATCCAGCGCTTCACCGCTCGCCATTGTGCTTACGGCTGCGGATCACGATAAACGCCGCCGCGCCCAGCAGAGCCGCGCCGCCGACAGTGAACATCCACGTGCCGTAGCCGCCGGTCTTGGGCAGGTCGAAGCCAGGGTTGTTAATCACGGTCATGGGCACGATGGCGTTGCCATCGGTCATGGTGACATCCTTGCCGTTGACGGTGGCGGAGGCGGTCAGCAGGGCCGCACCGCACCGTTCACAGGCACCATCCTCTTTGGTGATGACCATGATCTTCACGGGATCGCGGAGCAGCACATAACCCTTATCGGTGGCAACCTCGGTCAGTGTGTAGGTATCGTCCTCAATACCGCGGAGAATAATGTGGCCCTTGAGGTTGGGGATCAGCATGGTAGCCTCGGACTTGTTGGACGTGAAGCCGGTAACGTTGTAGACCTCACCCTCCATGTTGGCCTTGATATAATATCCGTCCGTATCGTTGTAGGCGATAAACTTTACCTTGCCGAAGGTGCCGTTATTGTCGCCGAACTGTTTGATAAGGTCAATGGCATAGACATAGACGTGGCAGCAATCCTCCAGCGTGTCATAGTAAGTCGTGTTGGTACGCTTCCACGTCAGCTTGACCCTGTTAGGATTGTCGCGGTCGCCGTAAGTGGCTGCGTCAGCGGTCAGGGTGGCGGCGTAGGTGATCCGCATGGTGCAGTCGGAGTATCCGCGTTTCACGCTGTCGGTATACATGGTGGCCGCCTCGTTGATTTCACTCAGGCCAGCCTCGGTCATGCGGATGGTCATAATGTTCTGCGCGTCGTCGTAGGCCACGGTGAACTTGCCGGAATCTTCCGCCCATGTGGTGATCTTATCGGTGCAGCCGCTATCCTTGAAGAACTCTATAGCCACATCGTTCTTGTTATACTTGATACCCTTGGACATGGTATCGACGTAAGCATACTCGCTGAGAGCAGATGCTTTAGACGTGATGGTGGGCAGGGTGCTGATAATCTGATAGGCCACCGTATCACCGATAGAGGCGGATGCGGTATGAGCATACCCATCGGTGATGTCGGTCAGGCTGCCGGTGTTCTTGCCGGTGGAGTTCTTGGCCTCACGCACGGTCTTTTCGAGGTCGGGGTTGCCGGTCTGGTTCTTGGGATAAACAGTGACATCGTAGTTCCACGCCGCACCGTCGATGGTGGTCATGGGCAGGGACACGAGGAAAGGATTGCAGGTGGAAGTCACGTTTTCAGGGACACAAGTCTCCACGACGAGATACAGCCCCTGCTCCATGTCGGATGCAGAGGTGTGGCCGGTGGCGTCGGTCTCCGTCATAACCACGCCGCCGCTCTTGACGGCGGCCTCCAGCGCATTCTTGACAGTGGTGGCATTGGCCGCAAGAGCCGCAGCCAGCTTGTTGTTGAGTATATCGCTGGTGAAGTAGTTGACGCCGTTGTCGGTCTTGTGAGCGTCTGTGGCGGTCAGGCCGATGGCAGACAGCACGGTGGAGCTGCGATCACTGTTGTCAAAGCCATACAGCACACCCACCTGCCGCTGACCATCCACCAATTCATTGTTCATGGTGATATCGGCAACACGGAGGTAGGTGAACTCCACGCCCTGAATGGCGTACTTGCTCAGCTTGTCGATAACCGCATCGTCATGCAGGCCGGTGGAAACGTAGGATTCCGCATCCCACGCGCCATCTTTGCCGGCTGTGGTGATGTCATACTTGTAGATAGAAAGGGATGCTTTCTTTGCAGGGTCGATTGTCGGCTCTGCGAACGCTGTGGTGATGAGGCCCAAAGCCATAACAACGGCCATGAGCAGCGCGAACACGCGATGGATCTTTTTCATGTTCAGTTCGTCTCCTTTTTGATGTTAGATTTTTTGCAAAAATAAACACCCGCCATGAGAGCGAGTGCTACAAGCATAATGGATGCGATAAATCCGTTGCCGCCCGTGAAAGGCAGCACAAAACCTGCATTGTTGCAGGCAGTGATCGTAATATCTCGGTTGCTGCTGTCCAGCGTTCCCGTGAACAGCGGCTCGGTCAGTAGCGTGTACCTTGCCGGAGCTTTCACTTCGGTGATACGATACTGCACACCGATCTTGAGGCCGCTCCACTTGGCGATGCCGGTCTTGTCGGTGGTCACTCTGCTGACCTCCGTCCATGTCTTGCCGTCTGTGGAAGTCCCCAGCAGCAGCTCCGCACCGGCAAGAGGTGCGCCTGTCGCATCCACCTTGCGGACAGTGATGATGCCTTTCGCCAGCGCGTTCGTCCGCTTTTGCGTAATGTTCAGTGCCGTGGCCGTGATGGTGATCTGATACTTAGTGTTATCCACCACATAACCACTGGGGGCTCTAATCTCTTGGTAACTGTACTTGCCCTGGGGCAGATCCTTGAACACCGCTTTACCGTCCGCGCCAGTGATGGCGTCCGCCACTTTTTTGCCAGCACTGTTGTATAGCCGGTATGTCACACCCGCCAGCGCCTTGCCGGTATCGGCATCCACCTTGTTGATGGTCAGACTGCCTTTTGCCCGCGCATTCGTCCGCTTCGCCGTAATGTTCAGTGCCGTGGCAGAAATGGTAATCTGATACTTGGTTTTGTCCACCACATAACCACTGGGGGCTCTAATCTCTTGGTAACTGTACTTGCCCTGGGGCAGATCCTTGAACACCGCTTTACCGTCCGCGCCAGTGATGGCGTCCGCCACTTTTTTGCCAGCACTGTTGTATAGCCGGTATGTCACACCCGCCAGCGCCTTGCCGGTATCGGCATCCACCTTGTTGATGGTCAGACTGCCTTTTGCCCGCGCATTCGTCCGCTTCGCCGTAATGTTCAGTGCCGTGGCAGAAATGGTAATCTGATACTTGGTTTTGTCCACCACATAACCACTGGGGGCTCTAATCTCTTGGTAACTGTACTTGCCCTGGGGCAGATCCTTGAACACCGCTTTACCGTCCGCGCCGGTGATGGCGTCCGCCACTTTTTTGCCAGCACTGTTGTATAGCCGGTATGTCACACCCGCCAGCGCCTTGCCGGTATCGGCATCCACCTTGTTGATGGTCAGACTGCCTTTTGCCCGCGCATTCGTCCGCTTCGCCGTAATGTTCAGTGCCGTGGCAGAAATGGTAATCTGATACTTGGTTTTGTCCACCACATAACCACTGGGGGCTCTAATCTCTTGGTAACTGTACTTGCCCTGGGGCAGATCCTTGAACACCGCTTTACCGTCCGCGCCGGTGATGGCGTCCGCCACTTTTTTGCCAGCACTGTTGTATAGCCGGTATGTCACACCCGCCAGCGCCTTGCCGGTATCGGCATC